>Ga0247831_1000260_pt1 | contig 118138 bp, 114 predicted proteins | sample LaCruzMarch2015__9_FD_192406 | JGI IMG/M metagenome (GOLD analysis project Ga0247831, IMG submission 192406) | Freshwater microbial communities from meromictic Lake La Cruz, Castile-La Mancha, Spain - LaCruzMarch2015_1m | ecosystem: Environmental > Aquatic > Freshwater > Lake | place: Spain...
AACGTCAACTAATTTAGTGACTACAAAAAGTAATGACAAATCACTCCCTAAGAGTGAAAATCATCAATAGAAACAAGGAGGTTACGTCACTGCGTGACTACGCAGTGACCTGGAACTTCAGCCTAGACTCCCTCGCACGCAGGTCGGCACGCAGGTTGCCGCTCGGCGCCCAAGGGAGCACCCATGGCATCAACTCCTCTGCTGCCGTGCCGGCCGCCGGTGCCGGAGCTGCACTCGGAAGACTTCGGGCATTGGCTGACCGGTCAGTCCTTCACGATGCTGGTGCCCATGTGCCGCGTCGGCCTGGCCGTGGTGCTGGCCATGCTCCTCGTGGTCGACCCGCTGCTGTTGGGCAGCGGCGTGTGGGGTGACCGCCCCCAGCATGCCTGGCTGCTTATCTGGCATGCTGCCGCGGCGCTGCACTTCCTGGTGTTCGAGCTTGCGGCCCGCCATGCGCGGGCGCACCGCCAGCGCTCCCGTCTGCTGGCGTGGTTCTTCGTCTGCAACGCCATCCTTTTCTGCTGGTTCGGGTTGATCTCCTGGATGCTCAGCGGCGACCTGTCGACCTACGCCATGTTCCTGCTCACCATGGTGTGCGTGTTTGCCTACCCTGGCCGGCTGCGAAGGCTGTTGAACATCGCAAGTGCCCTGAGCCTGACGCTGCTGATCTGGGTCGCCGATCCCCGCGACATCTTCCACACCAGCGGGGCCGCGCTGAACCTGCTCGCACTGCATGTCGTGGCGCTGCTCATCGACCGCTTCCTGATGGCGCTGAACCTGGCGCTGTACCGGGAGAGATGCCTGGTCGAGCATGAGCGAGCCCGCGCCGACCAGGTGCTCTACAACGCCCTGCCGGTATCGATAGCCAACGAACTCAAGAACCACAACACGGTCAAGGCCGAACAGTACCAGCGCATGGCGGTGCTGTTCGTGGACATCGCAGGGTTCACCCGGTTCTCTGCCGGGCGCCCGGCAGACCACGTGGTCCAGGTGCTCAACGAGGTCTTTTCAGGATTCGACCATCTGGTCGACCGGTACGACGCCGAAAAGATCAAGACCATCGGAGACGCCTACATGGTGGTGGGCAAGGGCAATCTGTCCGACATTGCGCGGCTTGCGCTGGACATGGTCGCCAGCATGCAGGCCTACAGCCGGCGCAGCGGCGAGCCACTGGCGGTGCGCTGCGGCTTGCACGTCGGCCCCACCGTGGCTGGCGTCATCGGCCTCAAGCGCTTCCTGTATGACGTGTGGGGGGATGCAGTGAACACGGCCAGCCGGATGGAGTCCCTGGGCCAGGCCGGACGGGTGCATGTCAGCGAGGATGTGTACAGGGAGCTCGCAGGCAGCTTCGTGTTCGAGCCCCGCGGCGCGCTGGAGGTCAAGGGCAAGGGTGTGCTGCAGACCTACTTCCTGCTGGGGCCCATGCCCCGGGGCAGCGGCTGATCAGGCCATCAGCCGCGAGGACTTCGGCAGATGCGTCATCAGGAACTCCATCTGGTCGGCGAGGATCCGCCGGTTGCGCAGGATGAAGTCCTCCCACAGACTGGGCACATAGGGCGCGTACAGCAAGGGCATGTGCGCCTGCTCCGGCGTGCGGCTGCTCTTGCGGTGGTTGCAGGGCCGGCAGGCCGTGACCACGTTCATCCAGGTGTCGACCCCGTTCTGGGCAAACGGGATGATGTGCTCGCGCGTGAGGTCTTCCTCGTCGAAATGCTGGCCGCAGTAGGCACAGATGTTGCGGTCCCGCGCAAAGAGCTTGCTGTTGGTCAGGCCGGGCTTGAGGCTGAACGGGTTGATGCCGGGAACCCCCTTGGTGCCGATGATGCTGTTGACCCGGATCACCGACTGCTCGCCGCTGCGCGCATTGTGCCCGCCGCGAAACACAGCCACCTCGCCGCCGGACTCCCACCGGACTTCGCCCGCGGCATAGTGAATGACGGCTTGCTCCAGGGATATCCAGGATTGCGGCAATCCCTGGGCTGACAGCTTCAAGACCTTCAAGACACGCCTCCCGAAACAATGCTTTGATCCGTTGACACGAAATGCAATCGCCTGCCTCGGCTGGAGACCGGCAGTCTCCGGCACCGATGCGCCACAATATACCTGTTTTTCATTACAGACATGCCGGGGCGGCCGATTTCCGTGAGCCTCCTGCTATCAAAAACATAACAGCCCATGCGAGTGTTCCGCGGTCTCCACCACAGTGGCCTGGCGCAGGCGTGCGCGCTCACCATCGGCAACTTCGACGGTGTGCATCGCGGACACCAGGCGATGCTGGCCTTGCTGCGGGGCGAGGCGGCCCAGCGGGGGGTGGGCAGCTGCGTGCTCACCTTCGAGCCCCACCCGCGGGACTTCTTCGCATCGCGCAGCGGCCAGCAGCAAGCCGCGCCGGCACGCGTGGGCACGCTGCGCGACAAGCTGACCGATCTGGCCCAGTGCGGGGTCGACCAGGCCGTGGTGCTGCCTTTCGACAGCCGGCTGGCCGCGCAGTCCCCGCAGGACTTCATCGACAGTGTCCTGGTGGCTGGCCTGCGTGCACGATACGTGCTGGTGGGCGACGACTTCCGGTTTGGCGCGCGACGCCTGGGCGACTACGCCATGCTCGACGCCGCCGGCGACGCCCGGGGCTTCGATGTGGCGCGCATGAACAGCTACGAGGTGCATGGTCTGCGCGTATCCAGCTCGGCCGTGCGCGACGCCCTGGACCACGGCCGAATGGATGTCGCAGCCCGCCTGCTCGGACGCCCCTACCGGATCTCCGGGCATGTGGTGCATGGCCGCAAGCTGGGGCGTGATCTCGGCTTTCGCACGCTCAACCTGCGTTTCGCCCACTGGAAGCCGGCCGCCAGCGGCATCTTCGTGGTGCAGGTCCATGGCCTGACGGACCAGCCCCTGCCCGGCGTCGCCAACCTGGGCGTGCGGCCCTCCCTGGACCCGCGGGATGTCAATGGTGGTCGCGTGCTGCTGGAAACCCATTGCCTGCAGTGGCCGGCGCACCTCGGGGCCGAAGGGGCCTACGGTAAAATCATCCGCGTGGAACTACTGCACAAACTGCACGGCGAGCGCAAGTACGACGGCCTGGACGCCCTGCAACAGGGCATCGCGAAGGACTGCGACGACGCACGGGCCTGGCTGGCCTCCATGCATGCCGAGACACACCGGCAGACCACCCGCGACCGAATTTAGTGGCCAGCGCCGGCCCCTCGCAATTCCCTTTGTCCCGTGCTGGCACCTGTCCAGCCAGTTCCAAACCGCCATGACCCAAAACACCGATTACCGCAGCACCCTGAATCTGCCCGAGACCCCCTTCCCCATGCGCGGGGACCTGCCCAAGCGCGAACCCGGCTGGGCCCGGGAGTGGGACGAAAACGGCATCTACAAGAAGCTGCGCATCGCGCGTGCCGGCGCGCCGAAGTTCATCCTGCATGACGGCCCGCCCTATGCCAACGGGCAGATCCACATGGGCCATGCCGTCAACAAGATCCTGAAGGACATGATCGTCAAGGAGCGCCAGCTCGAGGGCTTCGACGCGCAGTACATCCCGGGCTGGGACTGCCACGGCCTGCCCATCGAGAACGCCATCGAGAAGAAGCACGGCCGCAACCTGCCGCGCGACGAGATGCAGGCGAGAAGCCGCGCCTTCGCCACCGAGCAGATCGCCATCCAGATGGCCGACTTCAAGCGGCTGGGCGTGCTGGGCGCCTGGGAGCGCCCCTACCGCACCATGGACTTCAAGACCGAGGCCGAAGAGATCCGCGCCTTCAAGCGCGTCATCGAACGCGGCTTCGTGTACCGCGGCCTCAAGCCGGTGTACTGGTGCTTCGACTGCGGGTCCTCGCTGGCCGAGTTCGAGATCGAGTACGCCGACAAGCTGTCCCAGACCCTGGATGTCGGCTTCCTGTGTGCCGAGCCCCAGCGCCTGGCGGCCGCATTCGGCCTGGCGTCCCTCGACAAACCTGCCTACGCGGTGATCTGGACGACCACCGCCTGGACCATCCCCGCCAACCAGGCACTGAACCTGAACCCGGAGCTTGTCTACGCGCTGGTCGAGACGCAGCGCGGGCTGCTGGTGCTGGCCGACAGCCTGGTCGAGCAATGCCTGCAGCGCTACCAGCTGGACGGCACGGTGCTGGCACGCTGCCCGGGCAAGGCGCTGGGCGGCCTGGAATTCCACCATCCCCTGGCCCACGTCGATGCCGGCTACGACCGCCGCTCCCCGGTCTACCTGGCTGACTACGCCACCGCCAGCGATGGCACCGGCCTGGTGCACTCCTCGCCAGCCTACGGTGTGGAAGACTTCAACAGCTGCATCGCCCACGGAATGACGGTGGAGCAGATCCTGAACCCGGTGCAGGGCAACGGCCGCTACGCACCCGAGCTGCCGCTTTTCGGCGGCCTGAACATCTGGAAGGCCTGCCCCGAGATCATCAACACCCTGCGCGACGCGGGGCGCCTCTTCGCCACTTCCGACATGCAGCACAGCTATCCGCATTGCTGGCGCCACAAGACACCGGTGATCTACCGCGCAGCGGCACAGTGGTTCATCCGGATGGACGAGGGCGAAGGCGTGTTCACGAAGGACAAGTCGCCCGCAACGCTGCGCCAGCTGGCGCTGGACGCCATCGAACAGACCGGCTTCTACCCCGAGAACGGCCGCACCCGCCTGCGCGACATGATCGCCGGGCGCCCGGACTGGTGCATCAGCCGCCAGCGCAGCTGGGGCGTGCCCCTGCCCTTCTTCATCCACCGGGACTCCGGCGAACTGCATCCGCGCACCATGGAGATCCTCGACCAGGCCGCCGACATGGTGGAGGCCGGCGGCATCGAAGCCTGGAGCAAGGCCACGCCGGAATCCATCCTCGGGGCGCAGGACGCCGCGCTCTACACCAAGAGCAACGACATCCTCGAGGTCTGGTTCGACTCCGGCACCACCCACACCACGGTGCTCAAGGGTTCGCACCCGGGCAGCGGCCATGCCAGCGGCCCCGAGGCCGACCTGTACCTGGAGGGCCATGACCAGCACCGCGGCTGGTTCCACTCATCGCTGCTGACCGCCTGTGCCATGTACGGCCGTGCGCCGTACAAGGGGCTGCTCACCCATGGTTTCACGGTGGACGCCCAGGGCCGCAAGATGAGCAAGAGCCTGGGCAATGGCGTCGACCCGCAGGAGACCTCGAAGAAACTCGGCGCCGAGATCATCCGCCTGTGGGTGGCCGCCAGCGACTATTCCGGCGACATCGCCGGCGACGAAAAGATCCTGGCCCGTGTGGTGGACACCTACCGCCGAGTGCGCAACACATTGAAGTTCCTGCTTGCCAACACCAGCGATTTCGACCCGCAGGCCGACGCTGTGGAGTACGGGCAGATGCTCGAGATCGACCGCTACGCCCTGTCCCGGGTGGCAGAACTGCAGGCCGACATCCTGGCGCACTTCAGGGTCTACGAGTTCCACCCGGTGGTGGCCAGACTGCAGATCTACTGCAGTGAAGACCTCGGCGCGTTCTACCTCGACATTCTCAAGGACCGCCTCTACACCTCCGCACCCAAGTCGCTGGCCCGCCGCAGCGCCCAGACGGCCCTTTGGCAGATCACCCAGGCCATGCTGCGCTGGATGGCGCCGTTCCTGAGCTTCACCGCAGAGGAGGCCTGGAAAGTCGTGGGGCATTCGGAGTCCATCTTCCTGGAGACCTTCGCGTCCTTGCCACCTGCCGACGAATCCCTGCTGGCCAAATGGGCGCGCATCCGTGAGATCCGCGACGTGGCCAACAAGGAAATCGAGGCCGTGCGCGCTGCCGGTCAGGTGGGCGCCTCGCTGCAGGCCGAACTGGCGCTGGGCCTGCCACCGCAGGACCTCGCCTTGCTCGCCTCGCTGGGCGAGGACCTGAAGTTCGTGTTCATCACCTCGCAGGCCACCATTGCCGCGCACGACAGCCTGGAGGTGCGGGTGACACCCTCGCAGGCCACCAAGTGCGAGCGCTGCTGGCACTACCGCGACGACATCGGCCAGGACGCCGCCCACCCGACGCTGTGCACGCGCTGCACCAGCAACCTGTTTGGCGCGGGCGAAACCCGGCTGTTCGCCTGATGGCCGGAAAACCGGCACGCGGCCCGGCCCGGGGCGGCCCGCCACCCGGCGGCAAAGGGGGGGGGGGTGGCGCCGACAGCGCCAGCATGCTGACATGGCTGGGCCTGGCCCTGCTGATCCTGATCCTGGACCAGTTCACCAAGGTGATGGTCACCGGTTACTTCCAGTTGGGCGACAGCCGGACTGTCACCGGTTTCTTCAACCTGGTGCGGGTCCACAACGCCGGCGCGGCCTTCTCGTTCCTGGCGGGCGCCTCGGGCTGGCAGCGCTGGCTGTTCACCGGGATCGGCGTCGCGGCCGTGCTGCTGATCCTGTGGATGCTGCGCTCCCATTCGGGCCAGCGCCTGTTCGCGTTCTCGCTGTCCATGATCCTTGGTGGAGCCATCGGCAACCTGGTCGACCGCATCGCCTACGGCCACGTGGTCGACTTCCTGCAGTTCCACTACGGCGGGTGGTACTTTCCCTCTTTCAACGTGGCCGACAGCGCGATTACCATCGGAGCCTGCGCGCTGATCCTCGACGAACTGCTGCGCGTGCGGCGCAGCCGCTGACAAGCACCACCAGGGCCCCACCCACTTGACCCACCTGCTGAACCTGCTGGCTGCCATTGCCCTCCTGGTGTGGGGTACGCATCTGGTGCGCACGGGCATCCTGCGCGTGGCGGCTGCGAGCCTGCGCCAGGTGCTGGCCAAGGGCGTCAGCAACCGGTTCAATGCGGTGGTCGCCGGACTCGGAGTCACGTCCCTCGTCCAGTCGAGCACGGCCACCGCGCTGATCGTCGCATCCTTCGTGGGTAAAGGTCTGATGACCCTGCCGCCAACCCCTTGAGCATCATGGCTGCGCCGGTGTCGAAGGAAATGGCGTCGGGCAGCTTGCAGACACACTTGGCCGGCATCACCCGCTCTTGGCAGTAACTGCCCGGCGGCCGGCTGGTACAGGCAGCCCGTTCCCGCCCGCAGGTGCGTGACCCCGTCGCCGACGGCGTCGATCAGGCCGGAGGCCTTCATGCCCAGGGGCAGGGGCATGGCAAAAGGGTACAGGCTGCTGCGCTGGCAGACATCGATGAAGTTGAGCCCAACGGCCTTGTGGCGGATGCGCACCTCGCCAGGACCGGGATCCCCCACCGGGATATCGACAAGGCGCAACCGCTCTGGGCCTGCGTGATGGTCGATCTGGATGGCTTTGACGATGGTGTTTACCATGGAGGAGGTTCCCGATGGCGTGTGATGGACTGGTGGAGATAATGCGTGTGGGAGGTCAGGCAATGAAAATGCCATCGAAAGTCGGTATCCCGCTGGCGGGATTGGCGCTTGCGCTGGCGGCGTCTGGCGCCCTGGCACAGGACAGTGTGGTCGCCATCAAGCGCGCCACCGAACTGCGCGAAACACCTGGCGAAAGCGCCGCGAGCCGGGGGCCCCTGCCTGTCGCCACGCCAGTCACGCGCACGGGGCCGCGTCAGGGCCCCTGGATCGAAGTACGCACGGCCCAGGGCGCCAGCGGCTGGGTGCACATGTTCGACGTCGGCAGCACGGTGCCCGCCCAGGGCGGCAACACGGCCACAGGCGCGCTGCGCGGCCTGACCAGTTTCTTCGGCAGGAGCAGCGCGCAGGCGCCCGCCGCCACGACGGCCACGGCGACCATCGGCATTCGGGGGCTCGGTGCCGAAGACATCGCCAACGCGCAGCCCGACCTGGCGGCAGTTGCGCGGGCCGAAGCCTTGCGTCAGGACGCTGCCCGAGCACGCCAGTTCGGCACCGATGCCGCACTGGTCGCGCAGTTGGTCGAGCCCCTTCCGCTTCCGCCTGCCCCGGCTCGCAGCAATCCAGGCGTTGCGCCAGGTGCGGCCCAACAGTCGCAGGGGGCAGACCGATGACTCTCCCAAACAGGCCGTGGGCCAGTGCAGCCGGTGCCCGCGCCACCCTGAGAGCTCTGCTTGCCGTGCTGGTGGTCTCCAGCAGCGCTGCGCAGGGTCAGGATGGCGCCAAGGCACTGAACATCTTCCAGCAGTTGCTGGTGCGCCCCGGCGCTGCACCAGTGCCGCCGGGTACCGTCCCCACCACCCCGGGGGTACCGGGAGTACCGGGGGTGTCCGGCCTGCCAGCCGGGCAGGCTGCGCCTGCGGGGGCCACCGGTCTTCTGGGCAACTCACTGGCCGGCTCACCTGCCTCCTCCGCCGCAACCGGCAACCAGGCCATGGACCTGATCAGCCTGCTGACGCAGTCCACCGAAACGATTGACGAAGCCCGCGAGATCGAGATCGGCCGCCAGTTGGCCGCTGTCCTGCTCGGAAGCAAGCCCCTGTACCCCGACATGGCGCTGCAGCGCTATGTCAACCAGCTCGGTCGCTGGATCAGCCTGCAGTCGAGCCGGCCTGATCTGGCCTGGACCTTCGCAGTGCTCGATGATGGCGGCTACAACGCGTTTGCCGCGCCAGGTGGCTACATCTTCGTGACCAAGGGCCTGATCGACCGGGTCGCGGACGAATCCGAACTGGCCGGCATCCTGGCCCACGAGATCGCGCATGTGGTGCAGCGGCACCACCTGCAGGCCATGCGCAAGACCGCACGCGCCGGCGCACTGACCCAGGTCATCGGCTCGCAGCTCAACAACAATCTGGGCGGCGCACTGTCCTCCCAGTTGCTGAACCTGGGGCGCAACCTGTATGCCAAGGGCCTGGACCAGGAGGACGAGTTCGAGGCCGACCGCCTGGGCGTGGCGCTCGCAGCACGCGCCGGATTCGACCCCTACGGCCTGGTTGCCGTGCTGCAGCAACTGCGCACAGCCACGCCGGACAACCCGGTATTCACGCTGTCGCTGAGCACCCATCCGGCGCCACAGGCCCGGCTGGACCAGGTCGAACTCGCGATGGGCCGGCGCCTGGATGCATTCACCGGGAAAACCGCAGTCCCGGTACAGCAACGGATCGACATGCTGGCCCAGGCCGAGCAGCGCCGTGCGGCGGCCACTGCCGCAGCTGCCGCAGCGATTGCGCGGCCTGCAGCAAGCCCGGCAGCGCCCGCCAAAGGCACTGCCCGACCAACTGCCAAGCCTGCCGCCAGGACGTCGGGCACCACCAAAAAACCCTGAACAGGGTCAGCGCACGTCGCGCTCCGCGACTGCGGTCCGGCGCAGTTGCCGGTGCAGGCGACGCTGCAGCCACCAGACCAGCCCGGCCACCAGCGGCACCGCCACAGCTGCGCTGGTCTCCGGGCGCAGCGGCCAGCCCAGGTGCTGGGCCGCATTGGCGATGTAACTCACCAGGCCCACGATGTAGTACGTGATGGCCGCCACCGACAGACCTTCGACGGCCGATTGCAGCTTGATCTGCATGTCCTGGCGCTGGTTCATGGTCTTGAGCAACGCCTGGCTGCTTTGCTCCTGCTCGATCTCCACCCGGGTGCGCAGCAGGTTGCTGATGCGCGACACCCGCTGCGACAGCGCATCCTGCCGGCGGCCGGCCCACTCGCAGGTGCTGCGCGCCGGCGTGAGGCGCCGGTCCATGAAGTCTCGGATGGTCTGCATGCCCGGCAGGCGGGATTCGGCGATGTCGCGGATACGCTTGTCCACCAGGTCAAAATAGGCTGCGCTGGCCGACAGGCGCGAGTGGGTGGTGGCGTGCTGGCTCTCCACCTGCCCGGCCAGCTTGGTCAACCGGTCGAGCAACTGGGGCTCATCCTCGCGGCGGGCGGTGCGGATGGCCTGGGCCAGTTCGGCCAGCTCCCGCTCGGCGGATGCCAGCACGGCGGAGACCTCCCGGGCGGCCGGCAAGCCGAGCAGGGCCGCCATGCGGTAGGTCTCGATCTCCAGCAGGCGCTGCACCAGCCGCCCGAGGCGCCGTGGGCTCATGCCGCCAGCCAGCAGGACCATCCGCGAGAACCCGTCGGCATGGATGGCAAAGTCGGTGTAGACCTCGCCAAATCCATCGGCCACCGTGGAGGCGACCAGCGTGTCTTCGTTCAGCACATGCTTGACCAGCACACCGGCGTCCAGATTGGTCGAGGGAACGGCCCACAGGTGCAGGCTGACCAGGCATTGCCCGGGCAAGGCGGCCAGCCAGTCCTGCGGAACGATATCCGTGGCGCATTCAGGCTCGCGTTCACCAAACGCGTCCAGCCGGGCCGGATGGAGGAAGGTCCAGCTCACGAATTCCGTGTGCAGCTCCCAGCGGATGCGAAAACGGCCCACTTCCATGCGCAGATGCGTGCAGGCTGCGTCGGGCTGGGGCAGGTGGTAGTCGCGCAGAAGGCGCTGCACGTGCGCGCGGCTGGCCTCGCGCTCCTGGGCATCACACAGCAGCACCATGTGCGATATGGCCAGCGGCGCGCTCAGGGCCTCGGGCGGCCGGGCGTGGATTTCGTTGTGCAGCACCACGCGTTGCGGATGCTGCCGGATCTGGTTGGGGATGTGCATCGGAACCTCGTGCACAGATTGTGACGCAGGCGGACCGCCGGTACCGGTGGCACCATGGAAAGCGGCACCCGAAGGGGCCGTCTGCAGTGCGGCAGGCAGCGTCAATCCTCGACAAAGGCCTCTGCGCGCTTGCGCTTGACCGAAGGCAGCAGCACGATGATCAGCAGCAGGGCAGCAAACGCGAGCAGGGACGCCGACAGCCCGCGCGTCACGAAGACGCTCCAGTCGCCGCGCGACAGCAGCAGCGCCCGGCGCAGGTTTTCTTCCATCATCGGGCCCAGGATGAAGCCCAGCAACAGCGGCGCGGGCTCGATGCCGAGCTTGATGAAGGTGTAGCCGACCACACCGAAGAAGCCGACCATCCAGATGTCGAAGGTGTTGTTGTTGGTGGAATACACGCCGATCGCACAGAACAGCACGATGGCCGGAAACAACCAGCGATAGGGTACGGTCAGCAGCTTGATCCAGATGCCGATCAGCGGCAGGTTCAGGATGATCAGCATCGCGTTGCCGATCCACATCGAGGCGATCAGACCCCAGAACAACTCGGGGTTGCTGGTCATGACCTGCGGGCCGGGCTGGATGTTGTGGATGGTCATCGCGCCGACCATCAGCGCCATCACGGCATTGGGCGGAATGCCCAGCGTCAACAGGGGGATAAAGGAGGTCTGCGAAGCCGCATTGTTGGCTGACTCGGGCGCTGCCACGCCTCGAATGTTGCCCTTGCCGAAGGGCACTTCGCCGGGCTGCAGCTTGGTCTTTTTCTCGATCGTGTAGGCACCGAAGGAGGCCATCGCGGCGCCACCACCGGGCAGGATGCCCAACATGGAGCCGAGCAGGGTGCCACGCAAGATGGAGGGCACGATGCGCTTGAAGTCCTGGGCGGTGGGCATGAGGCCCTCCACCTTGGCCGCGAACACCTGGCGCTCACTGGCATGTTTGCCCAGGTTGCTGATGATCTCGCCATACCCGAAAATGCCCATGCCGACGGCGATGAAACCCAGCCCGTCGGTGAGTTCGGGAATGTCGAAACTGAACCTGGCCACGCCGGAATTCACGTCGGTCCCCACCAGTCCCATCAGCAGGCCCAGCAGAATCATGCCGAAGGCCTTGAGCAGAGAGCCGGAGGCCAGCACCACTGCACCGATCAGGCCCAGGATCATCAGGGCGAAATACTCGGCCGGGCCAAACTTGAACGCGACCTCGGTCAGCGGCACGGCGAAACCCGCCAGCACCAGGGTGCCAACGCAGCCCGCGAAAAACGAGCCCAAACCGGCGGCTGCCAAGGCAGGCCCGGCCCGGCCCTTGCGGGCCATCTGGTAACCATCGATCACCGTGACGACGGACGACGCCTCTCCCGGCAGGTTGACCAGAATGGCCGTGGTGGAGCCGCCGTACTGGGCACCGTAATAGATGCCGGCCAGCATGATGAGTGCCGACACCGGCGGAAGCGCGTAGGTGGCGGGCAGCAGCATGGCGATCGTGGCCAGCGGCCCGATGCCCGGCAACACGCCGATCAGGGTGCCGAGCAGGCACCCTACGAAGGCGTACATCAGGTTGATCGGCGTGAAGGCTACGCCAAAACCAAGCGACAGATTGTTGAGCAGTTCCATCGCGTTTCCTTAGCCGATGAGGAATGAAGGCCACACCGGAAACTGGAGTTTCAGCGCGTAGATGAACGCAAAGTAACTCGTGGCAGCGAGTATCGTCGCCAATATGAGCACCTCCTTGAGCTTGAACTCATCGCCGGCCAGGGCCGCGATGGGAACCAGCGCATAGATCGCCACGATCAGGCCGAAGGAGGGAAACTTGATGCTCGGCAGCCCACCCAGCAGCACTCCGAAGCTCAGGTTGGCAGCGATAATGAAGAACAGCGGCTTCCAGGCAATGCTTCCTACCTTGTCGCCGTCCATCGTCTCGACGACCATGGACTTGAAGATCACCACGATTCCGAGCAAGGCGAGAAGAATCCCCAGCAGCAACGGAAAATACCCTGGGCCCATGCGGGCAGCCTCGCCTATCTTGTAGTTGTTTGCACCCAGTGCGTAAGCGCTTCCCACGACCACGAATACCAGGCCGGAAAAGAAGTCTTTCTGACTCTTTATGTTCACTGTAAAGCTCCTCAGACAAAAACCTGCGCCATTGTGCACGCGTTCAGGCGCGGAAAATCATGTGGGTTACACCTATGTCATGTGCGCGACAGCAGGCCGTCAGACCAGCGGCGGGGTGGAAGCCAGCACCTCCGGCATGACGGTCAGCCCCTCCGCCGCGCGCAGGGCGCCAGCCAGCCGCAGCGGTCGCATGCCGTCCTGGACGGCCTGGCGGCGCAGCGCATCGATGCTGGGTTCACGGGTGACAGTGGCCTTGAAGGCCTCGCTGACGACCAGCAGTTCGTACAGGCCCATGCGCCCGAGAAATCCGGTCATGCGGCAGTCGACACAGCCCACCGGCTTGTAGGGGCGGTAACCGCCGTTGATCTGCCAGGGCTTGATCGCTTCGTCGAGGGCCTCGCGGCTGGCGGTCTCGTCGCGCTGCTTGCATTGCTTGCACAGGGTGCGCACCAGGCGCTGCGCCAGCACGCCGAGCAGCGTGGCATTGATCAGGTAGGACGGCACGCCCAGCTCCATCAGCCGGCTCACTGCCGAGGGCGCATCGTTGGTGTGCAGGGTCGAGAACACCAGATGGCCGGTGAGGGCCGCCTGCACCGCCATCTCGGCGGTCTGCAGGTCGCGGATCTCGCCCACCATGATGATGTCGGGGTCCTGGCGCATCAGGGCGCGCAGGCCTTCGGTGAAGTTGAAATCCAGTTGCGGCTGCACCTGCGTCTGGTTGAAGGACGGCTCGATCATCTCGATCGGGTCCTCGACCGTGCTCACGTTCACCTCTTCGGTGGCAATGCGCTTGAGCGTGGAATACAGCGTGCTGGTCTTGCCGGAGCCGGTGGGTCCTGTCACCAGGATGATGCCGTGCGGACGCTTGACCAGCGCCTCCCAGCGCTGCGCGTCGTGGGGCGAGAAGCCCAGCGCATCCAGGTCCTTGACCGCGGTTTCGGGGTCGAAGATGCGCATCACCATCTTCTCGCCAAACGCGGTCGGCAGGGTCGAGATGCGCATCTCGATCTCGTCGCCGCGCGGGTTGCGGGTCTTGATGCGGCCGTCCTGCGGGCGGCGCTTTTCGACCACATCCATGCGCCCGAGCAGCTTGATGCGCGCCGTCATGGCGTTGAGCACACCCATCGGCATCTGGTAGACCGGGTGCAGGACGCCGTCGATCCGGAAGCGGATCACGCCCTGCTCGCGCCGCGGCTCCAGGTGGATGTCGCTGGCGCGCTGGTCGAAGGCGTATTGCCACAGCCAATCCACCACCTGCACGACGCCCTGGTCGTTGGCATCGAGCTGCTTGTTGGCCTTGCCCAGTTCGACCAGCTGTTCGAAGCTGGCGCCGCCACTGTTGCCGCCGGACTTCATCGCGGCGCGGACCGACTTGGCCAGCGCAAAGAACTCCGCCGTGAACCGCACGATCTCGCCCGGGCTGGACACCACCCGGCGCACGCTGCGCCGGGACTGCCGCTCGACCTCGGCCACCCAGTCGGTGATGAAAGGCTCGGCCGTGGCGACGACCACTTCGGTCGGGCTCACCTGCACCGGCAGCACCCGGTGCCTCTCGGCATAGGCGGCGCTCATCACATCGGCGATCTTGCCCACATCCACCTTGAGCGGGTCGATACGCAGGTAGTCGATCCCTGCGCGCCCGGCCAGCCATTGCGCCAGGGACTCGACATCCAGTGCGCGGCCATCGGACAGGCGGCGCATCGATACGCTGGCCAGCCGGACCAGCGGATGCTGGGCACTCTCGGCCTGGGAGCAGCGCGCGATCGTGCGCTGGGCCTCGTCATCGGCGATCACGCCATCGGCACGCAGCCATTCGACGAGACTGCGCCAGTCGACGGGCCCCACATGCGCGGTGCGCGGTGGCACCGGTTTCTTGACGGGAAGGTTCATGGCACCAGCGGTTTCAATACCCGCACCCACTGGCTGGCGGGCAGGCCCCATTGTTTCTCGATCTGGGCCGCACGCGCGACCCAGACTGCGCGTGCGGGCCGCGACGGGGTTCGCTGGGCCAGCACCACGGTATTGCCCTCGCGGGTGGCCTTGAAGGGCCACAAGGCCCCGGTACCAAAGGCATCCGCCATGCGCTCCAGGCTACGCGTGAAGCTCGATGCGCGGCCAAACAGGTTGACGGTCATGCAGCCATCGTCGGTGAGCAGCCGGCGGCACGCGGCATAGAAAGCCGGGGTGTCCAGCACCGGCGCGGCAGCATCATGGTCATACAGGTCGACCTGCAGGGCGTCGATGCTGCCCCACCACTTCGGATCGGCGATCTCCTGCCCGGCATCGGCCAGCACCACCTGCATGCGGGCGCTGTCGGCCGGCAGCTTGAACCAGCCGCGGCAGGCGACCAGCACCTTGGGGTTGATCTCGATCGCGGTGGTCTGCATTTTCAGCCTCTTGGCGCAGAACTTGGTCAGCGACCCTGCCCCCAGGCCCAGTTGCATGGCGCGGCGTCGGGGCACCGAATCCGGCTCGACGAAAAGCAGCCAGGCCATCATGCGCTGTATATATTGGTGCACGAGCTCCTGCGGCGCGTCCAGCTTCATGGAGCCCTGGATCCAGATCGAGTCGAGGTGCAGGTGCCGGATCGGGCCGTCGTCCGAAAAAAACACATCCGGAAGGGTCGCAGGGTCGGTCAGTGCCATGGCGCGTTATACCAGCAAGCGCGCGAGCTTCGGCAGGGCTGCGCAGGCATTGTTCCGCGTGGCGAGGGCCAGTGCCTCGGGCGGCAGGCCGCGCAGTGCGGCGACCTGCGCGCCGATGGCCGGCAACTCGGCCGGTGTGTTGCGTCCCTGCGCAGCACCAGCGGCACGCTGCGCGGCCGTGCGGTAGAGCCAGTGGGGGGGAATGTCCGGCGCATCGGTCTCCAGCACCAGTGCCTCCAGCGGCAGTGCGGCAGCAAGGCGGCGCAACTGCAGCGCCGGCGCGAAGGTCGCGGCGCCTCCGAAGCCCAGCCGCATGCCGAGGCCGATGAACGCCGCCGCCTGCTGCGGGCTTCCGGAAAACGCGTGGGCAATGCCGCTCCATGGGAGGCCGTCGCCGCGCAAGGCCCGCAGACCCGCCAGCAGGCGGTCTGCAGAGCGACGCACATGCAGGATCACCGGCAAACCATGCCGGCGGGCCAGGCGCAACTGCTCCCGGTAGAAGTGTTCCTGGCGCTCGCGCATCGCCGGCTCGCACAAGGCGGGGACAAAGAAATCCAGCCCGATCTCGCCCACCGCGACCAGGCGCGGGTCATCCCGGCAAGCCCGCAGTTCGGCATCGAGCAGCGCCAGGTCGTGCAACGCAGCACGGCCCACATACAGGGGGTGGATACCCAGTGCATAACTGTCGCCATAGGCATGCGCCGCACGGCGCACCGCGTCGAAATTTGCGACCTCCACCGCCGGGTAGACGCAATGCGCCACGCCGCGACTGGCCGCCAGCGCCCGCACCTGCGACTGATCGGCGTCAAACTCCGACGCATCGATATGGCAATGGGTGTCGATCCAGTCTGTCATTCAGGGTAAACCCTCGGTACCGGGGCTGCTGTTTCAGCCTAGATTGTCACCGGGCCATCACGTTCGTCACCGGGCCGTCATCCCGACGCAATACCGTTGCCGTCATCTGCCGCCCGGCCCGTGTCGGCATTTTTCACCATCACCCCAAAGGAAGCCCCATGAAAACAAGAATGACGATCATCGCTGCCGCCCTGGCCCTTGGCCTGGCTGGTACCGCCTCGGCCCAGGAAAAGGTCCTGCGCCTGCTCACCTGGGCGGATTACGTGCCCGCCGACGTGAAAGCCCAGTTCGAGAAGGAATCCGGCTACACCGTCGAGGTGACGCTGTCCAACAACGAAGAGATGATCTCCAAGCTGCGCGCCACCGGCGGCGCCGGCTTCGACCTGGCCCAGCCCTCGCAGGACCGCATCACCGGCCCGCAGCAGGAGTTCAAGATCTACAAGCCCATGGACATGAGCAAGATCAAGGCCGAGCTGTTCATCCCCTCGATGCTCAACGCGACCAAGAAGAACACCACGCTGCAGGGCAAGGTCTATGGCCTGCCGCACATCTGGGGCACCGACGGCCTGGTGGTGAACACCAAGCTTGCCAAGATGACCAACTACACCGACCTGTGCAAGGCCGAGTACAAGGGCAAGACCTCGATGCGCCTCAAGCGCCCGACGCTGCTGGCCTTTGCCTTCGCGTCCGGCAAGGATCCGTTCGCGCTGTACAGCAACCCCAAGGCCTACGGCGCCCTGATGGACGAGGTCGGCAAGACCCTGACCGCCTGCAAGGCCAACGTGAAGTTCTACTGGGACAACAAGGACCAGCTCAACAACGGCCTGCGCACCGACGAGATCGTCGGCGCGATGATGTGGGACACCGGCGGCTGGAAGCTCAACAGCGAGAAGCCCGAGATCCAGTTCATCGCCCCCAAGGCCGGCGCCATGGGCTGGATCGACACCTTCGCCATTCCTTCCAAGGGCAAGAACGACGCTGCGGCCTATGCCTGGATCAACTTCAACATGCGCCCGGAGATCGCTGCCAAGGTGGCGGGTGCGGCCGGCAACTTCACGGCATCCAAGGGTGCCGACCAGCTGATGGACGCCAAGCTCAAGGCCCAGTTCGCCGCCAGCTTCCCTGCGGCCGCCCTCAACAACGTGAAGTGGTACCCCGCCGTGCCGGCCGGCCTGGAGGAAATCGAAGGGCGCGTGCTCGACCGCATCAAGGCTGCGAACTGACACGGCGCCGCATCCTCGCCGATGCAGCAGCCTGACCTGGAGGCCCGGGGCGTCGGCAAGCGCTACGCCGGGCATGTGGCGGTGGACGACCTGTCGTTCAGCGTCGCGCGCGGCAGCTTCTTCTCGATCCTCGGCCCCTCGGGCTGCGGCAAGACGACGCTGCTGCGCATGATCGCGGGCTTTCTGGCGCCCGATGGCGGAGACATCCACATCGGCGGCGTCTCCATGGCTGGCGTGCCGCCGAACCGGCGGCCGGTCAACATGGTGTTCCAGCACCTAGCGCTGTTCCCGATGATGTCGGTCGGCCAGAACGTGGGGTATGGGCTGGCCCGCCGCGGGCTGCCGCAGCGCGAGATCGACCAGCGGGTCGGCGCCATGCTGGAACGGGTGAGCCTGCCGGGCGCACAGGACAAGCGCATCGACCAGCTCTCCGGTGGTCAGAAGCAGCGCGTGGCCATCGCCCGCAGCCTGGTGCTTGAGCCCACGCTGCTGCTGCTCGACGAGCCGCTGGGCGCGCTCGACCTGAAGCTGCGCGAACACATGAAGATCGAGCTCAAGCAGTTGCAGGCGGACTTCGGCACGACCTTCGTCTACATCACCCACGACCAGTCCGAGGCGCTGGTGCTGTCCGACCATGTGGCGGTGATGAACCAGGGGCGGTTCGAGCAACTGGGCACGCCGCAGTCGCTGTACTACGAACCGCAGACGCCCTTCGTGGCCGGTTTCGTGGGTGCCAACAACCGGCTTCCCGGCCGCGTGATGCAGGTCAGTGGCGACCTGGTCGAACTGGGCACGGCACAGGGACTGCGTCTGTTTGCGCGCCACAAGCAGCCCCTGGGGGTCGGCGATGCGGCAGAAGCCTTCGTGCGCCCGGAAGTGGTCACGCTCGCCCGCGACATGACGGGGCTGCCGGCGCAACAGCCGCGTTACCAGGGCAGCGTCGCCAGCCTGCTGTTCGACGGTGCCAATTCAGCCGTGCGGGTCCGCGAGCAGGCCTCCGGCACCGAGTTCCATATCGCATTGCCCCAGACCGGCCAGTTTGCCAACCTGGCCGTCGGGGAGTCGGTGGCGTTCGGATTCGACCCCGAACGCGCCCTGTGCTTCGCAGAACAGCGCCATGGCGCCTGAAACCCTTCGGCAGCGGCTGCCGCGGCTGTTGCTGCCGGGCCTGCTACTTGCACCCGCCCTGCTGTGGCTGTTCGGCCTGATCGTGCTGCCGCATGTGGATCTGGCGCTGCTGTCACTGCGCGCCCGCGTCGCGCCGGGTGAATACGAACCCAGCCTGGCGCAATACCGGACATTCGTCGAGGAGCCGCTGTACTGGCATACCTTCGTGCGCACCGCCGTGCTGTCGATGCTGGCCACTCTGGCCACGCTGCTGCTGGCCTTCCCGCTGGCCTGGACGATTGCCAAGATCGCACGCGGTCGCACCCGCTCGGCCATGTTCGTCCTGTGCCTGATTCCATTCTGGGTCAGCGAGACCGTGCGCACCCTGGGTTGGATGATCCTGCTGCGCGAGTCCGGGGTGTTGCCCGCCTTCCTGGTGCAGCTGGGCGTGACCGAAGCCCCGATCGAGTTGCTGTACCGCGACAGCACGGTGCTGGTCGGGCTGGTCTACACCTCGATGCTCTTCATGGTGGTGCCGCTGATCAGCGCGCTGGACAGCCTGGACGACAGCCTGATCGAGGCAGCCTACGACCTGGGCGGCTCCGGCTGGTCGATCCTGCGCGACATTATCCTTCCCCATGCGGCGCCTGGCATCGTGGCCGGCTGCATCGTGGTCTTCATGCTCACGCTGGGCAACTACCTCACACCCACACTGCTGGGCGGCAAGAACTCCCTCTGGTTCACCGAGCAGATCTACACCCAGTTCATCACCCGCTTCAACTGGGAACAGGGCGCGGCCTTCGGCTTCCTGCTGCTGTTCCTGTCCACCGGCATCGTGTGGGCCGGGCTCCGGCTCACCGGGCAAAATTTCGGCGAAGTGATGCGCCGATCATGATCCCCTCGCTGCCCCGCCCCGCCTGGCTGCGTGTCAGCACCGTCGTGTATGCGGTGCTGTTCTTCACCTTCCTGTTTGTGCCCCTGGTGGTGGTGGCCGTCTTCGCCTTCAATGACGCGCCCTACCCGGCCCCGCCCTGGCGCGGCTTCACCCTGGACTGGTTCACCGGCAATCCCGGGGCGAAACGCACCGGCCTTTTCGCCGACGGCCCGCTGCTGGCCAGCCTGTGGACCAGCGTCGTCGTCGCCAGCTGGGTGACGCTGCTGTCGGTGCTCGTCGGGTGCGCCAATGCCTTCCTGCTGGAGCGCACGAGCTTCCGTGGCAAGCAGGCGCTGTCGCTGCTGATGCTGGCGCCCCTGGTGATTCCGGGGGTGATCCTGGGCATCTCGATCCTGGCCTTTGCCAGCCGGCTGGCGCAGTTTGCGGACGACACCTGGGGGCTGGAACTGGAATTCCTGCGCCCGGGCCTGCCGCTCGTGGTGCTGGGCCAGTTCTCCTACATCGTGTCCATTGCCACGCTGACCATCAGCGCCAGGCTCAAGCGTTTCGACCTAACGCTGGAGGAGGCCGCCTACAACCTGGGCGCATCGCGCCTGGCCGTGCTCACCACCGTGACACTGCCCTATCTGAAACCGTCGCTGATCGGGGCGGCGGCCATCTCCTTCCTGATGTCGTTCGAGAACTTCAACACGACGCTGATGCTGGTGGGGTCCGACCCGCCCCTGACCGTCATGATGTATGGCCGCATGCGGGAGGGCTCGTCCCCCGTGCTCAACGCGGTGAGCCTGTTCCTGATGGTCGCCTCGGCCGTCCTGGCACTCACCCTGATGCGTCGCCCGGCCGGCAGCGGGGCGGGTGGACGACCCTGACATGCGGGCGCACCGTGCAGGATTCCGGGAACCGTGATACCTTCTGTTTCAAACAGGTCCCAATCCTACAACCGTCAGGTGCACCGATGCGAAGGCCCGCCCTCTACAGCAACTCCACCCCACGGGCCGGCGCCGCGCAGGCTGCGCTGGCGGACGCACCGGCTGCGCCGACTGCGGTGGCCAAGCCCCCCGGTCGGCTGCGCCGCATGCTGCCTTCTGCCAACGATCCGCGGGTGCTGTGGCTGGCCATCGGCCTGCTGGCAATCTCGCTGGCCGTGGTCGTCAGCCTGCTGCTGCGGCCTGCGGCGCGCAAGCTCACGCAGGAGGACATCGACGCCGCCGTCCTCAAGACACTGGAGACCACCACGCTTCCTTCCGCCGCTGCCAAGGCTGCGGAGGTGATCGCGCCCTCGCTGGTGCGGGTCGCGAGCTACGAGATCGGCGTCAATGGCCGTGACGAGATCGAACGCGGCGTGGGTTCGGGCGTGGTGATCGTCGACAAGGGCATCATCCTGACCAACCTGCATGTGGTGCAGGGGGCAGAGCTCATCAAGGTCACCTTCGCCGACGGGTTGGAGTCCGTCGCCTCGATCCGTTCGGTCCAGCCCGAGAACGACCTCGCGGTGTTGCAGGCGCACAAGATTCCCGACGACCTCACCGCAGCTGCCATGCGCTCCACCAACGACCTCATGCCGGGTGACCAGGTGGTGGCCGTCGGGTTCCCGTTCGGCATCGGGCCATCCACCTCTGCCGGAGTCATCTCCGGCCTCAAACGCTCCTTCCGTTCGCCCGAAGGCCAGCAGGAAATGACCAACCTGATCCAGTTCGACGCAGCCGCCAACCCCGGCAACTCCGGCGGCCCGCTGGTCACCATGGACGGCCAGGTGGTGGGCATCGTGACCGCCATCCTGAACCCCAGCAACCAGCGCACCTTCATTGGCATCGGTTTTGCCGTGCCGATCGAAAGCGCGGCTGGGGCCGTGGGCCTGCACCCCTTCTGACCCGAACCTACGACTCCACACGAAAGGCAAGCACCGATGGAAACCACATCCGGCACCGGCAGCAACGATACCGCGCAGCTGATGGAGCAGATCCTGTACGAGGTCAAGCGCATCGTCGTGGGCCAGGACAAATTCCTGGAACGCGTCATGGTCGCCATGCTGGCCCAGGGCCACCTGCTGGTGGAAGGTGTGCCCGGCCTGGCCAAGACGCTGACTGTCAAGACGCTGGCCAACACCATCCGGGGCAACTTCAAGCGGATTCAGTTCACTCCCGACCTGGTGCCTGCCGATCTGGTGGGCACCCGCATCTACAACCAGAAGACCGGCGAGTTCGGCACCTCCCTGGGGCCGGTGTTCACCAACCTGCTGCTGGCCGATGAAATCAACCGGGCGCCCGCCAAGGTGCAAAGCGCCCTGCTCGAGGTGATGCAGGAACGCCAGGTGACCATCGCCGGCGAGACCCACAAGGTGCCCAGCCCCTTCCTGGTCATGGCGACACAGAACCCGATCGAGACCGAGGGCACCTACCCGCTGCCCGAGGCCCAGGTCGACCGCTTCATGATGAAGGTGCTGGTGGACTACCCGACCGACGAGGAAGAATTCGTCATCGTGCAGCGCGTCACCGGCCCCGCCGTCGCCGTCACCGCCGTGGCAACCACCGAACAGCTGGCAGAGCTGCAGCATGCCTGCCGCCAGGTCTACGTCGACCCGTCCCTGATCCAGTATGCGGTGCGCCTGGTCTCCGCGACCCGCACGCCCGAGAAACACGACCTCAAGGACCTGCGCCGCCTGATGACCTACGGCGCGAGCCCGCGCGCCACCATCAACCTGATCGAGGGTGCTCGGGCGCTGGCGATGCTGCGCGGGCGCACCTACGTGCTGCCGGAGGACGTCACCGATCTGGTTCACGACGTGTTCCGGCACCGCGTGTCGCTGTCCTACGAGGCCCTGTCCGACGGCCTCACGCCGGACGCCGTGATCAGCAAGATCATGGCCAAGATCCCCCCGCCGGCGAAACCGCTGGAACACGAAAAGCTCGCTGCCTGAACGCCCCATGTTCGGCCTGTTCAAGTCACGCGCCAAGGCAGCCGAGCCCCAGCGGGTGGCGCTGCCTGCGCCACCGCGTGCAGAACACGTGCTGCGCCGCCTCGAATGGACCGTCATCCGCAGGCTCGACGGTCTGCTGCAGGGCGACTACCGCACACTGATGCGTGGCAGCGGCCTCGACCTGGCCGACCTGCGCGAGTACCAGCTCCACGACGACGTGCGGCATATCGACTGGAACGTCACCGCGCGCATGCAGGTGCCCCATGTGCGCGTGTTCACCGAAGACCGCGAGATGGCCGCCTGGTTCCTGCTCGACCTGAGCCCCTCGGTCGATTTCGGCTCGACCGACCAGCGCAAGCGCAACGTGTCCAGCGAATTCGTGGCGGTGCTTGCGCGCATGCTCACGCGCCATGGCAACCGGGTCGGCGCCCTTCTGTACGGCTCCGGCGTGGACACCGTCATGCCCGCGCGCGGAGGACGCATGCATGTGCTGCAACTGCTGCACGCCATGCAGACCCGCCCGGTTGCCGCCGAGCGCGGCAGCACCAAGCTGCACGACCTGCTGAACACCGGTGCGGCCACGGTGCGGCGCCGCTCCACGGTCTTCGTGGTGTCGGACTTCATCAGCGAGCCGGGCTGGGAAAAGGCCCTGGGCCTGCTAGCCCAGCGCCACGAGGTGGTGGCCGTGCGCCTGCTCGACCCGATGGAGCTGGAGTTACCCGACCTCGGCCTGATCCCGATCCGTGACGCTGAAACCGGCGAGCAGATGCTGGTCGACACCCACGACGCCGCCTTTCGCAAGCGCTTCGCGCGCATCGCCGCGCAACGCGAGGCCGACCTGCGCCAGGCCTTCTCGCGCGCCGGCGTCGACACGCTGGAACTTTCCACCAGCGACGACCTCGTACATGCGGTGATGCGTTTCGCAGAGCTGCGCAAGCGGCGCAGCCGCCTGTCCGGCGCGGCCAACCTGCCGGCGCATCTGCGAAGCGCCTGAACGGGACCACCCACCGATGCCGGGGCCCCAACCGACCGAGCCGACCCTCAAGGAGTACACAGCGTGACCTCGCCCATCACCTTCCTGTGGCCACAGTTCCTGTGGCTGATGCTGGCAGTCCCCTTGCTGGTGCTGCTCTACCTCTGGTTGCTGCGTCGCAAGAAGAAGCTGGCGCTGCGGTATGCCAGCCTGTCCATCGTCAAGGAGGCAATGGGAACCAGCCAGAGTGTGCGGCGCCACATTCCGCCGGTGCTGTTCCTGCTGGCGATCGCGGCCATGCTGTTTGCCGCATCGCGCCCGTTTGCCGTGGTCAGCCTGCCCATGACCCAGGAGACCATCATCCTGGCCATGGACGTCTCCGGCAGCATGCGCGCCACCGACGTCAAGCCCAACCGCCTGGTCGCGTCGCAAAATGCCGCCAAGGCGTTTCTGGCGGAGTTGCCGCGCAACGTGAAGGTCGGCATCGTGGCCTTTGCCGGGTCGGCCCAGGTGGTGCAGCCCCCCACGCTGAGCCGCGAGGATCTGGTGGCTGCGATCGACAAGTTCCAGATGCAGCGCGCCACCGCCATCGGCAGTGCCATCGTCGTGTCCCTGGCTGAATTGTTCCCGAACGATGGCATCGACCTGTCGGCCATCACCTACGGCAACCAGCGTCCCCGGGGCGTTGCGATCGACCAGGCCCCCAAGAAGGAGAAGAAGGAGTTTGTGCCGGTCGCGCCGGGCTCCTACGGCTCGGCTGCGATCATCCTGCTGACCGACGGCCAGCGCACCACCGGCGTGGACACCATGGAAGCCAGCAAGATGGCCGCCGACCGCGGTGTGCGCGTCTACACGGTCGGCGTGGGCACGGTCGACGGCGAGACCATCGGTTTCGAGGGCTGGTCGATGCGGGTGCGGCTCGACGAGGCCACGCTCAAGGCCGTCGCAACCCAGACCCAGGCGGAATACTTCTATGCCGGCAGTGCCGAGACACTGACCAAGGTCTACGAAAAGCTCAGCTCGCGCCTCACGATCGAAAAGAAGGAAACCGAGATCTCGGGCCTGGTGGCGCTGCTGGCGGCCGTGCTGGCGATTGCGTCGGCCAGCCTGTCGCTGCTGTGGTTCAACCGGATCCTGTAGGTCACCGGATCCTGGCCGTCGCGACCACGGCCTCGGCCTTGGGCAGCAGTCGGCCAAAAAACGCGAGGCGCGGTGCCACGAAAGTCGAGGCAAACAGCATCCCCTGGTGGACCGCGACCCAACCGACTCCCTGCAGCTGAACACCATCCGACTTGCGCGCCACGGCAAATTCGAACCGAACCGCGGCCTCACCGGCAAAACGCACAGGCTCGAGCTTGCCCAGCGTCACCAGAGAGCCGTCAGCGGCATAGACCAGCTCGAACAGTGCGACCAGTTCGTCGGCAGACATTCCCGCGCGAAAGGTCGGCACCTGCGGCGCCCTCCGGCCTGCCCCCACCGGAACAGACGGCGCCACCAGCAGCGTCTGGCCCGGCTTGATGGCTGCCCAGAAACGCAGGTGGTCGAGCATCAGGCCGTCCTGGGTCCAGGCCTCGAACGGCTGGCCCTCGCCGGCGGTGACCAGCTTGTTCCATGCGTCGGCCACCTTGACCACAAGGCGCTGGTTGACGACCTGCTCGCCCTCGACCTTCACCACGCTGGCGCAGCCGGTCAGCAGCAGTGTCAGGCACAACATGAGGCGTCTGGACATCATGGGGAAATCTCCTTCAGATAGTGCCGGATGAGCGCAGCATCGGCTGCTTCCGGCGATGCCGACAGGTAGCTCTCGAATGCGCGGGCCGCTGCCGGCAGATCGCCGCGCTGCCTGTGCAGCAGGCCGAGCGACCGGTGGGCCTGCGGCGGCACGCCAGGAAGTGCGGCCGCAGCCGACAGGTCGTCGAGTGCGCGGCTGGCGTCTGGCCCGGTGGCGCGCAGGCGCAGCGTCTCGCCACGCGCAAACAGCACGCCCGCATCGGCCGGCGCGCGACGCGCCAAGCGGTCCAGCAGGATCAGGCTCTCGTCGAACTGCCCCCGCCTGACCTCGTCCTGCAACCACGTCAGGCGGTGTGCCGCCATGGCATCACGGTACGCCTGCTCGCCCGAGTCGCCGCTCCGATCCCCCGCCAGACGCAGCAGTGCGCTGCGACGCGACGCCAACGGTGGATGCGTCGCCATCATCGGGCTGCGCTTGCCAACATCCTCGCCACCGGTGACCTGGAGCTCGAGCAGCAGGTTGTCCCAGACCTGCGCTGCCTGCTGGCCGTCGTAGCCGGCCCGCTGCATCAAGCGGATACCCAGGCTGTCAGCCCGGGTCTCATGGTCGCGCGAAAACGCGAACGCGCCAGCCAGCATTCCGAGTTGCCCCAGGGACCCGACCGCGCCGAACAGGCCAAGGAACTGCGCGAATGCAGCGCGGCTTTTCAGGTCGCGCAATCGCTCCACCGAGTGGCGCTCGAGGTAGTGGCCCAGCTCATGGCCCAGCACGGTGGCCAGTTGGGCCTCGTTGTCCATGCGCAGCAGCAGGCCGGTCCAGACCTGCATCATCCCGTTGGGCGCCATGCTGGCATTGAACACGGGCGTGCGCACCACATGCACGCGCACATCGGGACAATGGTCTCCCGCCAGCCGGCACACGATGGAGCGCAGGTAGTCGCTCAGGGCGGCGTCGCGAACCACAAAGGGGCTGCGCCGCAGACGCGCCTCCTCGCGGTCCATCAGGGCCCACAGCCCACCCTCGTCCGAATCGATCGCAGGGCGCGCGAGGCGCGGCAGTGTGATCGCATCCAGAACCGGCTCTGCAGGCGCGGCGGCCGGCTGCGCCGAAGGACGCTCCAGCGCCAGCAGCGCACCCATACCCACGCAGTGACCGCAGATGGAACGCAGTGCGGAGCGCCGGTCTCTGGCGGCGGAAATCATCGTGCCGGCGGAAAGCTGCGCAGAAGGGCCTCGACCGTCTCGGCCGCATTGCCGGCCTCGCGCAGGTCGCCCGAGGCCCGGCGCAGATCATTGAACCAGACCACCCGCCCCGTCTTCAGATCCACCAGCGAGGCATAACCGATCTGCGAACCGCCCACCAGCCCGACGCCGAAGATGGCCATGGCGACCATCGCCGCCTTGCGCTCGGCACTGGCATAACTGTCCCGGACCCAGGTGAACAGCGCATAGTCGGCGCCCGTTTTCTCGCGCAGCAGCTGCACCCCTTCGCCCATCGACCAGTCCAGGCTGTCGTTCTTGGTCGGGAGCCGCATGATGCCCATCATGTGGTGCAGGAAGACCGATTGCGCCACCGCGCCGTGCAGGGCGTTGACCTCCGACAGTTCGTCGAGGTCCTTCTCGTCCAGGCGCACCATGCTGCCGCCCCGCAAGGCCTGGTGGGCTTCGAGCGCCGCCTGAAAGTGCCGTTCCGCCGCTGCCGTCCAGTCGGCCCGCGGCTCCAGAACGCCTCCGCCGCTCATCGAGAAAAGCTCGATGTCGGCCGGGACAATCACCAGGCGCGACGCTTCAGGTCGTGCGACGAACCCGGGCGCCAGATTCCGGGATGCCTGGGCGTGGACCTCCAGGGCCAGGACGAGGCAGAACAGGAGCATGCACCGTGCGAGCGCCCAGAAACCCGATCCGCGTGCATGCTGCATGGCCATCTCCTGTTGCGTTGTCAGCGGGCCGTCAATCCTTCGGCGAGACGCCCCGGCTCTGACAGTGTACCGAGGGTCAGCAGCAACTGCCTCCCGCAGCGCGCCGCCAGGCCCTGGTCGTGCGTGACCAGCACGAAGGCCGTGCCCTGGTCGCGCGCCAGTTGCAGCATCAGCGCAAAAACGCCGTCCGCCGTGGCGCGGTCCAGGTTTCCGGTGGGTTCATCGGCCAGCACGCAGGCAGGCTGCGTCACGAGCGCACGGGCGATCGCGACGCGCTGACGTTCTCCGCCGGACAGCTCGGCCGGCCGGTGGTGCAGGCGCCCCTGCAAGCCCACGCTGGCCAGCGTGCGCTCCGCGATGCGGGCACTCTCGGCGCGCGGCTTGCGGCGGATCCACAAGGGCATGGCCACGTTGTCCAGCGCGCTGAACTCCGGCAAAAGATGGTGGAACTGGTAGACAAATCCCAGGTGGCGGTTGCGCAGCACGCCCCGCATGGCGGGCGCCAGTGTCGACAGGTCATGGCCCATCAATTGCACCTTGCCGGTCGTGGGCGCATCCAGGCCCCCCAGCAGGTGCAGCAGGGTGCTCTTGCCGGAACCCGACGCGCCGACGATGGCCAGCGTTTCGCCACGGTGCACCTGCAGGTCCACCCCCTGCAGCACGGTGACGTCCAGCCGGCCCTCCGAGAAGCGTTTGCCCAGGCCCGAGGCAGCCAGCACCACGTCATTCATACCGCAGGGCCTCCGCCGGGTTCACGCGGCTGGCACGCCAGCTGGGGTACAGCGTGGCGAGGAAGGCCAGCACCAGCGAGATGAGCGCGATGGGCAGGATGTCGCCCTGCTGCGGATCGCTGGGCATGCGGTTGATGAGGTAGATGTCCTTGGGCAGGAAGCTGGCATTGAACAGGCGCTCCAGTGCCGGCACGATCACGTCGATGTTGGTGGCCACTCCCAGCCCCAGCACCAGCCCGGCCAGTGTGCCGATCACCCCCACCATCGCGCCCTGCACCACGAAGATGCCCATGATGCTGCCCGGGCTCGCGCCCAAGGTGCGCAGGATCGCGATGTCGGCCCGCTTGTCGGTGACCGTCATCACCAGCGTGCTCACGAGGTTGAACGCGGCCACCGCAACGATCAGCGTCAGGATGATCGCCATCATGGTCTTCTCGACCTGCACGGCGGCGAACCAGGTGCGGTTCTGCTGCGTCCAGTCGCGGATCAGCAGATCGCCGCTCAGCGTGCCCGCCAGCTGGGCGGCGACGGTCCGGGCCTGGTGCAGGTCGCGCAGCTTCAGGCGGATGCCGGTCGGCCCCTCCAGCCGGTACAGGCGCGCCGCGTCAGCCACGTGCATCAGCACCAGGGCCGAGTCGTATTCGAAATGGCCGGAATCGAACACGCCCACCACCGTCATCTGCTTGAGCCGCGGCACCACCCCGGCCGGCGTGACCTGCCCGCTGGGGGTGATCAGGGTGACCTTGTCGCCGGTGCGCACCCCCAGCGCGCGCGCCAGTTCGCCCCCCACCACGATGCCGAATTCGCCAGACACCAGGCGCTCCAGCCCGGCATTCTTGAGGCCCAGGGCCAGGTCGGTGACTTCGGGTTCCCGGGCCGGGTCGATGCCGCGCACCAGCGTGGCCTTCATGTCCTCGCCACGCGCCAGCAAGCCCTGCGCGAACACGAATGGCGCCGCGCCGATCACCAGCGGGTTCTGCCCGGCCTCGGCCAGGGTACGGTCCAGGTCGGGCAGGGCCGCCCCGCCGGGCGCGAAGATCTCGATGTGCGACACCACCCCCAGCATGCGGTCACGCACTTCCTTCTGGAAGCCATTCATGACGCTGAGCACGATGATGAGCGCAGCCACTCCGAGCGCGATGCCGAGCATCGAAACGCCGGAGATGAACGAGATGAAGCCATTGCGCCGGGTGCTGCGCCCCGCACGGGTGTAGCGCCAGCCCAGCATCAGTTCAAAGGGAAGCTGCATCGCGGGCTGGTGGTGGGGAATGGGCTTCGGCGCATGGACAGAGCCGGATTGTGGCATCCCGGACAATACCGCCATGCATCTGCTGATTCCCTTCGCCTGTTCCGATGCTCCTGGCTGTGCCGCGCAACTTCCCACGCTGCACCTGCCGCAGCTCGAAGCACTGCTGCAGCGCATGGTGCTGGTGGATGCCGACCTCGCCCCGGCCAGCAGCCTCTCGCCGCCCCACGAGCGCGCCCGTGCCCGACTGCTCGGGCTGCCACCGCGCGACGATGGTTGCCTGCCCTGGGCCGCCATCGACGCGCAGGCGCGTGGCCTGGGAGAGCCGGGCGAGGGGTGGGCGTGGATCTCGCCCGTGCACTGGGATGTGGGCAGCCAGCACATCCGCATGGGGGACCCGCGCGACCTGGCACTCGACGAGGCCGCGTCCCGCGCACTGATGGCCGCCATGGCGGTCTATTTCGCCGAGGATGGGCTGGAGCTGCACTACGCCGAGCCACACCGCTGGTTGTGCCGCGCCGGGCTGTTCCGGTCCCTGCCGACAGCATCGCTCGAACGGGTGGTCGGGCGCGACCTCCAGACCTGGATGCCCGCCGAACCCGCATTGCGCCGGCTGCAGAACGAAATGCAGATGCTGCTCTACACCCACCCCATCAACGACGCCCGCGCGGCACATGGGCGTGTCAGCGTCAATTCGTTCTGGGTCAGTGGCGCCGGCGCGTGGCCCGGCGGACCCTCGCTGCCGCCGCCCGATGCGAGCACGACCGCCCACAGCCTGCAGGACGCCGCGCTGCGTGGCGACTGGGCCGCCTGGGCCCAGGCCTGGGCCGACACCGATACCCAGGCCTGCCGCCAGTTGCTGGAGCGCCTGCCCCGCGAGCCCGACAGCCGCCTGGTGCTGTGCGGCGAACGCGGCGCGCTGAGCTTTGCCCCGGCGCAGGACTCTTTCTGGCAACAGTTGCGCCGGCGCTGGGCCCCCACCCGGCTGACCACGCTGCAGGACCGCCTGTGAAGATCACGACCCGCGACATCCCGCCGCGCGCCGCCTGGGCGCTGGAGCAAGGCGGCCTGCATCCGCTGCTGGCGCGCCTGTATGCCGCGCGCGGCATCAGCAGCATGGACGAGCTCGACGACGGCCTGCACCGGCTGCTGCCGCCGTCCGACCTGCTGGGCACGGACGACGCCGCCCGGCTGCTGGCCGACGCCATCGCCGCCGATCGCCGGCTGTGCATCGTGGCCGACTACGACTGCGACGGCGCCACGGCCTGCGCTGTCGGGCTGCGCGGGCTGCGCCTGCTGGGTGCGCGCCACGCGGGCTACATCGTGCCGGACCGGGTGCGCGACGGTTATGGCCTGACGGCGCCCATCGCCGAGCGCGTGAAGGACAGCGGCGCCGATGTGCTGATCACCGTCGACAACGGCATCGCCAGCATCGAGGGTGTCGCCCGCGCCCGTGCGCTCGGGCTGCAGGTGCTGGTGACGGACCACCATCTGCCGGCCAGCGCGCTGCCGCAAGCCGATGTGATCGTCAACCCCAACCAGCCAGGCTGCCGCTTTCCCAGCAAGGCCATGGCCGGGGTCGGCGTGATGTTCTACGTTCTGCTGGCCTTGCGCGCCGAACTGCGCCGCCGCGGCGCATTCGATGCCGCCAGCCAGCCCAAACTCGACAGCCTGCTGCCGCTGGTCGCGCTGGGCACCGTGGCCGACGTGGTCCGCCTGGACACCAACAACCGCCGGCTGGTGGCCCAGGGCCTGCGGCGGGTGCGCGCAGGCGCGATGCCCGCCGGGCTGGCGGCCCTCTTCACGGCAGCCGGGCGCAAATCCGCGGTGGCCACCACCTTCGACTTCGGCTTTGCGCTGGGGCCCCGCATCAACGCGGCCGGCCGCCTGAGCGACATGACGCTGGGCATCGAATGCCTGCTGACCGACGACCCGGCCCGCGCCGGCGAACTCGCGCGCACCCTGGACAGCATCAACCGCGAACGCCGCGTCATCGAGGGCGGCATGCGCGACCAGGCCATGCAGATCGCGGAGTCCCTGTTCAGCGAGGGACAGGCTGCGCCGCCGGCCATCTGCGTGTTCGACCCCGACTTCCACGAAGGCGTGGTGGGGATCGTCGCGTCCCGCATCAAGGACAAGTTGCACCGGCCCGCCTTCGTGTTCGCGGCCAGCCAGGCGCCGGGCAAGGCACATGAACTCAAGGGCTCCGGGCGATCCATCGCAGGCTTTCACCTGCGCGACGCACTCGACCTGGTGGCCAAGCGGCATCCCGGCGTGCTGCTGCGCTTCGGCGGCCACGCGATGGCCGCAGGTTGCACCATCGATGCGGCCTGCTTCGACCAGTTCGAGAAGGGCCTGGCCCAGGTGGCACTGGAGTGGCTGGACGCCGCCACCCTGACACGGCGCCTGGAGACCGATGGCCCGCTGGACGCCAGGTACCGCCGCGTCGATCTGGTCGACACGCTGCACCAGGAGGTCTGGGGCCAGGGCTTTGCACCACCGACCTTCAGCGAGGAGGTGGAGGTGTTGTCCCAGCGGCTGGTGGGTGAAAAGCATCTGGCCGTGAAACTCCGGCACCAGGGTGCGCCGGTGGACGGCATGTGGTTCGGCCACACCGACAGCCTGCCGGCGCGGGTGAAGATCGCGTTCCGGCTGGACGCCGACGAGTGGAATGGCACGCGCAAGGTCAAGTTCCTGATCGAAGGCGCCGAGGGGCTCTGACGCGTCCGGGGCCCGTGCGACAGCCCCGCCGCGCGCGCCATGTGACTAGAATCATTTCTTCATTGGCTCATCGCGGAGTTCTCCATGTCCGACAAGAAATACCGGCTCGTCACGCGCAGCGACTTCGACGGCCTGGCCTGTGCCATCCTGCTCAACGAGCTGAACCTGATCGACGACATCAAGTTCGTGCACCCCAAGGACATGCAGGACGGCAAGGTGGAGATCACCAGCCGCGACATCACCACCAACCTGCCCTACGTGGCGGGGGCGCATCTGGTGTTCGACCACCATGCGTCCGAGACGGTGCGCAACGCCGGTGGCGAGCGCCCCAAGAACTACATCATCTACCCGGGCGCGCCGTCTGCTGCGCGCGTGGTGTACGAGTGCTACGGCGGCAGCAAGCGCTTCCCGCATGCGCTGGACGACATGATGATCGCGGTCGACAAGGGGGACGCCGCCGAGTTCTCGGAGGACGAAATCCTCCACCCGACCGGCTGGGTGCTGCTGAACTACCTGATGGACTCCCGCACCGGGCTGGGCCGCTTCCGCGAGTTCCGGGTCAGCAACTACCATCTGATGATGGACCTGATCCAGTACGTGCGCAACCACAGCATCGATGAAGTGCTGGCATTGCCCGACATCGTCGAGCGCGTGGAACTCTATGCCGACCATGCCGAAAAGGCCAAGGCACAGATCCGCCGCTGCACCACCGTGCACGGCAACCTGGCAGTGCTCGACCTGCGGGCCGAGGAAACCATCTTCGCGGTCAACCGCTTCATGATCTATGCGCTGTTCCCGCAGACCAACATCTCGATCCACGCGATGTGGGGTGTACAAAAGCAGAACACCGTGTTTGCCACCGGCAAGTCCATCACCAACCGCACGTCACGCACCAACATCGGCGACCTGATGCTGGAGTACGGCGGCGGTGGCCACGATAACGCCGGCACCTGCCAGATCCCCAACGTCCAGGCCGACGCGGTGCTGCAGGAACTCATCACCCGCATCAACGCCGACGGCTGAATGCGCGGGGCGCCTAAAATGCAGTGGTGCCCCCTATCCTCAACGCCGACCTCCACTGCCACTCCGTCGTCTCGGACGGCACCCTGACACCCGAAGCACTGGCCCAGCGCGCTGCCGCCAACGGGGTCGAGTTGTGGGCCCTGACGGACCATGACGAAATCGGCGGGCAGGCCCGTGCAGCCGACGCTGCCCGGTCGCGCGGCATGGCCTACCTCACCGGCACCGAGATCTCGGTCAGTTTCATCGGCAAGACGGTCCACATCGTGGGCCTGGGTTTCGACCCTCTCGACGAGCGCCTCCAGGCCGGGCTGCGCAGTACCCGTGGCGGTCGCGAACAGCGGGCCCACGACATGGCGGATCAACTGGCCAAGGTGGGGATCCGCGGGGCCTACGAGGGCGCGCTGAAGTACGCCGGCAACCACGACCTGATCTCCCGCACCCATTTCGCGCGTTTCCTGGTGGAAACCGGCGTCTGCCGCGACACCAACGAGGTGTTCCGCAAGTACCTGACCGAAGGCAAACCCGGCTTTGTGGAACACCGCTGGGCCACCCTGAAGGACGCCGTGCGCTGGATCACCGAGGCTGGCGGCGTCGCAGTGATCGCGCACCCGGCGCGTTACCGCTTTTCGGCCAACGAGGAATTCGCGCTGTTCACCGAATTCAAGGCCCACGGCGGGCAGGCGGTCGAGGTGGTCACCGGCAGCCACAGCGCCGCCGAGTACGTGACCTATGCCGACGCCGCCCAGGAATTCGGTCTGGCAGCCTCGCGCGGCAGCGACTTCCACAGCCCGGACGAATCCCACACCGACCTTGGCACCCTGCCGCTGCTGCCCTCCGGCCTGACCCCCGTGTGGGAACTGCTGGCCGCGCGCATCCAGTGAGCGCCCCGGCTCCGGAACGCCACACCGGCGCCCTGCCCCGGGTGCGTCCGCACCAGCGCACCGACCACCGACGCGCCGTCGGCCTGATGCTGCTCACCGTGGCCTTCTTCGCCACGTTCGATACGCTGTCCAAGGTGGCCAACGGTTTCGCGCCGTTGACGCAGACACTCTGGGTGCGTTATGCCGTGCAGGCCGTCGGCATGACGATCTGGTGGGCCATCTGGCTGCGCCCGACGCAGGGCCTGCGCTTCTTCCGGACCGGGCATCCGCGCTTCCACCTGGCGCGCGGCCTGCTGCTGATCAGTTGTTCGGTCATGGCCTTGGTGGGCCTGCGCCACATGCCGGTGGGGGAGTTCACCGCCGTGGCCTTCGTCGGTCCGATGGTCGCGATGATGCTGTCAGCCTGGTTCCTTCGCGAACATGTGTCGGCTTCGCAGTGGTGGCTCGCAGCGCTCTCGTTCACCGGTGCGATGATCGTCATCCGCCCGGGTACCGACGTGTTCGGGTGGGCCGTGGTGTTTCCACTGGCGCTGGCCACCCTCAACGCGGTGTACCAGCTGATCACCCGCCGGCTGGCGACTTCGGCCGATGAACACCCGGTGTTTGCCCAATGGGTCAGCGGCTGGATCGGCGCCATCCTGCTGACGGTGCCCCTGGCATGGCCCGGCACCTGGGCCCACGACCTCTCACCCGCCCAATGGGCGGTGCTCATCAGCATGGGACTGATCGCCATGCTGGGACAATTTTTCTTCATGCACGCGGTGGCGCTCGAGAGTGCGGCCACGCTGGCGCCCTACACCTATGCGCAGATCGCCTTTGCCATGGCGGGCGGCTGGCTCGTGTTTGCCCACACACCCGATGGCTGGGCCATGGTCGGCATGCTGGTCATCGGCCTGAGCGGGTTCATCGCTGGACTGCGTCGCGCACGGCAGCTTCCACCCCTCGCATCGACCCCCTGACACCATGGCCCAGTACTTCGAACTCCACCCAGAGAACCCGCAGGCCCGCCTGCTCAGGCAGGCCGTGGCCCTGCTGGAGAAGGGCGGCATCCTTGCCGTGCCCACGGACTCCAGTTATGCACTGGTCTGCCACCTCGACGACAAGGCCGCGGCCGACCGGCTGCGCCGCATCCGCGGCGTGGACGACAAGCACCACCTCACGCTGCTGTGCCGCGACCTGAGCGAACTGGCCAACTACGCGCGCGTCGACAACCGGCAGTTCCGCCTGATCAAGTCGGCCACGCCCGGGCCCTTCACCTTCATCCTGGAGGCCAGCAAGGAAGTGCCGCGCCGCCTGAGCCACCCGCAGCGCAAGACCATCGGCCTGCGGGTGCCGGAGCACGCCGTGCTGCAGGCGCTGCTGGCCCTGCATACCGGCCCGCTGCTGGGCACCACATTGATCCTGCCTGGTGACACCGAACCCCTCAACGACGCCCAGGTGATCCGCGAAACACTGGAGCGTCAGGTAGAGGCCGTGCTGGATGCAGGCGCCTGCCCCCTGGAGCCCACGACCGTCGTGGACCTCAGTGACGGTGACACCGTGCTGGTTCGCCAGGGACGGGGCGACGCTGCCCGCGTCGGGCTGTAGGCCCACCGGACGCGCCAGCCTGAGCCGTCTGAGAGAATCTTCCTCGTGGACAATTTTTCAGAACTCATTCAAAACATCACAGTCTGGGTGCTCCCGGTCCTGTTCTCGATCACCGTGCACGAGGCGGCCCATGGGTATGCAGCCCGCCATTTCGGTGACAACACGGCCTACATGCTCGGGCGCATCACACTCAACCCGCTCAAGCACATCGACCCCATCGGCACCATCCTGATGCCTTTGCTGCTGTATCTCGCCAGCTCTGGGGCCTTCGTGTTCGGGTATGCCAAACCGGTACCGGTGCGATTCGGCAATTTGCGCAACCCCAAGCGCGACATGGTCTGGGTGGCGCTTGCCGGGCCGGGGGCCAACCTGGTGCAGGCGATGATGTGGGGCGTCCTGTTCATTGCTCTGCGCGGAACCGGTGACGAAGGAGATTTCTTTCTGCGTATGGCCGACGCCGGGGTGAAGATCAATGTGCTGATGTTCGTGTTCAACCTTTTTCCCCTGCCGCCCCTGGACGGTGGGCGCATTTTGGTGGGGCTGCTGCCCATGCGCCAGGCCGTGGCGGTGTCTCGGGTGGAGCCCTGGGGCTTCTTCATCGTGCTGGCACTGGTCTTCTCGGGATTGGCCAACACATTCTGGATGCAGCCCTTGAAGGCAGTGACCTATTGGCTGCTTGGCCTGCTGCTTTCACCCTTTTCCATGATCTTCGGCTGAGCCCTTTTTCCTCTTACCCCAGCACCATGAGCGCCACGCGTTTCCTCACCGGCATCACCACCTCCGGCACACCCCATCTCGGCAACTATGTAGGCTCCATCCGCCCCTCGGTGCGGGCAAGCCTGCGCACCGATGTGGAGAGCTTCTATTTTCTGGCCGACTACCACGCCCTCATCAAGGTCGAGGACCCCGCACGCATCCAGCGCTCCACGCTGGAAATTGCCGCGAGCTGGCTGGCGGCCGGGCTGGAGCCAGCGCGTGTGACCTTCTACCGCCAGTCCGACATCCCCGAGATCCCCGAGCTGACCTGGTTCCTGACCTGCGTGACCGGCAAGGGCATCCTGAACCGCGCCCATGCCTACAAGGCCGCGGTGGACAAGAACACCGCCGCCGGCGCCGACACCGATGCCGACGTGACCGCGGGCCTGTTCATGTACCCGGTGCTCATGGGTGCCGACATCCTGATGTTCAACGCCCATAAGGTGCCGGTGGGGCGCGACCAGGTGCAGCACCTGGAGATGGCGCGCGACATGGCCAACAGCTTCAACCACCGCTATGGCGCGCACTTCGTGCTGCCCGATGTGGTGATCGAGGAATCGGTGGCCACCCTGCCCGGCACCGACGGGCGCAAGATGAGCAAGAGCTACGACAACACGATCCCGTTGTTTGCCTCGCGCGCGCAGTTGAAGAAGCTGATCGGTGGCATCGTCACCGATTCGCGGGCCCCGGGCGAGCCCAAGGACGTGGAAGGGTCGGCGCTGTTCCAGATCTTCCAGGCGTTTGCATCCGACGAGGAGACAGACGCCATGCGCAAGGCCTATGCCAGCGGCATCGGCTGGGCGGATGCCAAGCAGATGGTCTTCGAGCGGCTCGACCGCGAGATCACCCCGATGCGCGAGCGTTACGAAGCCCTGATGCGCGACCCCGCCGCCATCGAGGACATCCTGCTCGCCGGCGCGGCGAAGGCGCGCAGGCTGTCCACGCCGTTCATGGTACAGCTGCGCCATGCGGTCGGGCTGCGCGATCTGCGCGCTGCATCCGCCGACAGCAAGGCGGGGGCCAAAGCCAAGGCTGCGCTGCCGTCATTCAAGCAGTACCGCGAGGCCGATGGCCAGTTCCATTTCAAGCTGGTCGATGCGCAGGGGCGCCTCTTGCTGCAGAGCAAGGGGTACGCGTCGCCCAAGGATGCCGGCGCGGCAATCGGCCGGCTGCAGAAGGAAGGCTCGCCCGCCTGGCTGGCCCTGGGGGATCAGGTTGGCGTGGCCGACGGCGTGTCGCCCGACGAGGTCGCCGCAGCACTGCAGCAGCTCATGGGAGCCGCATCGGCCTGAGCTACAATCCCGCCGCACGGAGAGGTGGCAGAGTGGCCGAATGTACCTGACTCGAAATCAGGCGTACCGCAAGGTACCGTGGGTTCGAATCCCACCCTCTCCGCCAGTACAAAGACCTCAAACCTGCTCAGCAATCCTTGAGGCAGCCTCAGGCCCCGCACCACGCGGGGCTTTTCGCTTTGGGCTCATGACCGCGGCCTGCGGTAGCAGCCCGGTCTACTGCGCCAACAAGGCATGGTTGCGTTCCTTCGCCAAATCGCTGCGCGCCCAACTGCGCCATGCGTATTGGCATATTGAAGTAACTGAAGCCTTGCCCCGATGGTGGATACAGACATGACCAGAGGTCGGGGGCGTGGCAAGATCACGGCCCAGGCCGCTGCACTGCAGATCGTGCGGGGCATCGAGGCGGGCAAGCGTGAGATTTTTGTAGGAGCATCCGAGTTGCTTCGTGTTGTCAGCCGCATCAGCCCTACCTTGGCAGAGGCCATCATGATCAACCGTTCGCACCGCATGCAATACCTGCGTTCAAGTCTTCGGCGCTTGCTTTTCCTGGCCGAGACGGCACTGTTGCGCCATGGAACACTGCCGCGAACCATCCTTTTCCTGGCAGCCCTGTCGGCTTTGGACGGGTTCGTTCCCGTGTTGCCTGCAGAAGCTTTTGTGATTGCCCTGGGCATCCTGCAGCCTCGGAGAGGCAAAGTCATCGTGCTGGTGTTCGCATTGGCTTCTGCCTCGAGCGCTTTGCTGTTGGCGTTGTTGCTGGGTACGCTGAGTTCGTCCGCGCAATGGCTGGGTGTGCAACTTCTTGGCGCGCAATGGGACCAGGCGGTGGCTGTTGTGCGAGCCTGGGGCCCGGCCGGCATGGTGTTTCTGGCAGTCTTCCCGGACTCGCCGCGCACCTCCATCGCGGCACTCGCCTTGAGCGGCGTGTCGCCCGCTGTGATCGGCCTGGTCGTGTTTCTGGGGAAACTGATCCTCTATGCCGGACTGCTGGGATTGATGCATTACCTGCCGTCCAGGTTGGGGCGATGGCGCAGTGCAGAGGCCACATGGAAAAGATGGTTGCAGCGCCGCGCGAGCCGCTTCGTTGCCTATGGCCGTCGCATCCGCTGGTTGGCGCGTCACCCGGACCAACACATTTTTCGCCATTGAAGGGAGTCCCTTGATGCGAAAAGTTCCTGCCTGCTTTGCGCTGTTGTTTCCATGATCTCAGCCTCCAGTCTGGCCAATCCTGCTCCGGTGGTCAGCATCGCGTCGATCGACGCCCCGCTTTGCTGGCCAAAGACCCCCGGTGGGCAAGCACCGCGAAAACATTCGGCGCAAGCTGGGCATCCGTAACAGCGCCGAGATGGCGGCTTACGCGATCCGGCTGCAGAACACGCAATGACCGACGCCTTCACGGCCTGCACGCTCGTGCCAACACCGGTCGCCAGTGCCACCTTTGAATGGACCGGTACTGCCGGCAGCCTATGGAGCAATACCGGCAACTGGGCGGGCGGTGCCTGGCCCGTCGGCCGCAAGGTGCGGGCGCAGGCCATGGCGTGCTTCTTTCGCTGCAGCAGCCGCCATTGGCGCGCTCGCGGCGGCATGGATGACCCACCTGTTGCGCCCGGCGCGCTTGGCCGCATACATGGCCTGGTCGGCGCGCAGCAGCAGCGTGGCGGGATCCTCGCCGTGCTCGGGAAAGATCGCGATGCCCAGGCTGCAGCTGATATCGACCACCGGCGCGCCCAGCGCATCGCCCAGAGCGCAGGGCTGGGCCACCTGTGCCAGCACCTTTGTGGCGAGCGACTGCACATGCTGCCGGTCTTCGTGTCCGGACAGCAGCAGCACGAACTCGTCGCCGCCCTGCCGGCATACCGTGTCGGAGGATCGCAGCACCGCTTCGAGCCGCGACGCGACCGCCTTGAGCAGCACATCACCGGCGTCATGGCCGTGCGTGTCGTTGATGTCCTTGAAATGATCCAGGTCCAGAAAGGCCACGGCGAACTGACCGCCATGGCGGCTGTGGTGCGCGCACAGGCGCTCGAGCCGGTCGTTGAGCAGCACCCGGTTGGGCAGGCCGGTCAGCGCGTCATGCTCGGCAAAGTGGCTCAGGGCGGCCAGGCGGATCTTCTCGGTCACATCCTCCACCACGGCGAGCTGGCGCAAGGTCCTGCCCTGCCGGTCGTTCTCCCGGATGGAAGACATCACCACGTCGATCACGCCACCGTCAGAGCGCAGCATCTTCAGATCCGATACGACAGGGCCGTCTTCTCCGAGAGGCGGCGCGCCTGCCAGGCGGGCGAATTCGGCGACCGAATCAGGCGCCAGGAAGTCGCTGACCGGTCGCCCCAGCACCTCGTGCTCGGCAAAGCCCAGAGTCCTCAGCCACTGCTGGCTGACATGGATGATGCGGCCGTCCGCGTCCAGCGAGTGCAGCATTGCGGGGGTCTGCGTGTAGAGCGAGTTCAGACGCGCCTCGCTGACGCTGAGGCGATCAAACATGTCGCGGCGGCTGTCCACCGTGGCGGCCAGGAAGATACCCGGCAGCAGCGTGGCGAGCACCGCGCCGTAGTAGAGGCTGTCGCCCCACCAGGCGGTCGACGGCGGCAGCAGCAGGACGCCGGAGCCCACCAGCAGGCCGATCAGCACGGCCGCCAGCAGCGTGCCCAAAGCGGCCAGGGTCAGGCCGCCGACGGCGGCCAGGAGCCCCAGCCCCACCGAAATCACCACTAAAGGCTGGGGCAGGGTGGTGGCGGCCACGAGAGTGATCGCCATGACCAGCAGCAGCAAGCCCTGGTTGCGCAGGCTGGCCAGGGCTTGCTGCAGGAGCCGCGGACCCTCGAGCCAGATCGACAGGGCCAGGGGAAGTACCGCCACGTTGCCGATCAGGCTGCCGGCCAGCCAGGCGGCCCACACCCGGCTGAACTCGCTCGCCCCGGGGCTGGCGACCAGCACGGCCCCCAACAGGCCGCTCAATAGCGCCGGCAACAGCGAACCCAGCGCGAACAGCAAGGCCATGCGGTAAGGGTGCTGAAGGTCCCGGGCCCGTACCCCGGCGCGTGTCAGCAGAACGGCGGCCAGCAGCATCTCGGCGCAGTTGCCGGGGACGAAGGCAGCGGCGGAGCGCCATACCGCCGCGCCGGGCATTCCCTCCGGCAGCGTGACTGCGACATTGGCCAGCAGGTTGGCCAGGCCCAGCGCCCCCAGCATGACCGGCCATTGCGCGCGCCGCACGGCCAGCAGCGCTACCGTGCCCACCGGGTTGGCGAACCACAGCGTCGCGATCTGCCCGGGCCGTGCAGCCAGCAGCAGGGAAAGCACCGCGAGCAGGCAGTAGAGCAGCGCGAGGGCTGTGATCCAGGCCCCCGATCGCTGGGCGCTTTGCGGCATGGCGTCGTTCATGCTGAGGGCCTGCTGCGGCGGCGCAGGAACATCCCTGCGAGGATGAGCAAGGCCGCTGCTGCGAGCAGCAACCCCGCCCAGCGCAGCAGGCGAACCCGCTTGTCCTCGTATTGCAGGGCCGGGGCGTCGATCCAGCGGCTGACGATCCGCTGGCGTGTGCCGCCATCGAGACGCTGCAGCCCGGCTTCGAGTTGCCGTCCCAGCTGGGGCAAGGTCTTGCGGTAGGCAAAGCTCAGCGGATAGTCGAAACCCACCGCCTCGGAGACCTGTACGCCCTTGATCTGCTGCTGCCTGAGCAGATGGCTCACGCTGGCGATATCGGCCACCACAGCCTGGTATCGCCCCGCCATCAGGCCCTGCAAGGCGCTCAGGTCGTCGGGCACCGCTTGCCAGTCCACCTGGGGATGGGCCTGGCGGACGAAGGCCTCCACCGCATAGCCCTTGCCCACCGCCACGCGCTGGCCGCGCAAATCCTTGAGCGTTGCCGGGCTCACGCTCTGGCGAACCACCAGCACGGCCGGCACCTGCACATACGGGGAGGTGAAGGCCAGGTAGGCCGAGCGTTCCGGCGTGGGCCGCAGCGACGAGATCAGGTCGACCTCACCGCGCCTGGCGGCCTCCAGGATCGCCGCCAGGGGCTGCGCCGGAAGCATCAGAACCGGCGCATCCAGGCCGGACTTGACGGCGTCCAGGATGTCGATCGAAAGGCCCTCCACCCGGCCTTCGGCTGTCTGGTAGACGAAGGGGCCGTAGTCCTTTTCCGGCGCGAAGCGAATCTCGCCTGCGGCAAACGAGGCCGTCATGCAGCATGCGAGGAGCGCGCTCAACAGCAGTTTCATCGGGCGGATGGAGGCAGACGGACCCCACCGAGTCTACCCCTTGTGCGCCTGGCCGCCCACCTGCCCGGTGCGCACATGGGCACGCCGTTCACCGCAGGCCCGGCCGCAGGGTAGCCGCAGCCGGTGGCGATGGGTATTCGGCAGCGCGGGCGGCTCAGGCAGCGAAATGCAGCCCCGCCTCGCGCACCCGGCCCTTGGGCGGCGGCTGCGGATCCAGCCCCAGATGGCTCAGGATCTTTTCGATCACCGGCCGCTCCAGGATGGCGGCGATGGTCTTGAGCTCGCCGGCGCGGGACGGGTGATGTATCGGCACAGCTGCTCCAGCCGCTTGCGCTCGTGTGCCTCGATCCGCACGGCCGTGTGCAGGCTGAACCCGTCGATGTCCGAACACAGAAGCTCGCGCGCCATCGCGCCGCGCAGCGTCAAGACCTTCTGCCAGGCACGCGGCCCGAAGGCGATGCGGTAAGTGATGGCCGCCGCCTGCAGCGCCCGCAGGGTGCGCGCTTCATCCCCGTCGGCGTTGGGGTCGGCCAGGTAGATCTGGCCCATCGCCTCGACCAGCACGCCGTGGCGCGTGAGCATCTTCATCAGCCGGGTGATGACCGTGTGCAGCAGCGCGTGCAGTTCGTCGTCGCTGGGCGCACCGGCTTCGACGAAGGTCGGCACACCATCGGCGCCGCACCGGTACAAGCCGTCCAGCACCAGGCAGTGCAGATGAATGTTCAGGTTGGCCGCAGACCCAAAGCGTTGGTCTGGGCGGCGTTGACCGCATCGCCTCACCCGCCATCGGGTTCGCTACCGTCACGTTCGCATGCAGCACAGGCATCTTGGGCGTCCGCCCGCCGACATTCATCAGCGCTCGCGCCCTCTCGTCAGCGTACTGCGCCATACCCGCATTCCCGCATTCCCGCATCCGGTGGCGCAGCAGCGGCACCGGCGCCACCCGCTGTCGCGCGATAATCCACCGCCCGCCAGCCACCAGCGCACTGGCACCCGTTACCCCTCGACTCGACAACTATCACCGACGCCCATGTTCTACTACATGCTCGCCGTCACGCTGGCCGTCACGGCATTCATCGCGCACCAGGTGCTGCAGCGGCTCGCAGTGCTGCGCTCAGGCGGCACGGCCAGCGGCACCGTGGTCGGACATGAGATCGAGGACGGCTATGAAGCCACCGTCGACCACCCGGTCGTGCGCTTCACCGACCACCTCAGGCAGGATCACACGTTCCGCGCCGAGGGTCCTCGCTCGCAGTCCACCCGTCTGGGCGCCAGGGTGCCGGTGGTCTACCTGCGATCGAACCCTGAGTATGCCTACGTGCGCAGCTTCCTGTGCATGTGGTGGAACGTGCTGCTGTGGAGCATCGTGGCGGCAGGCTTCTGGGGGGTGATGCTCAGCGTCGAGTGGTAGACGGCGCGTGATCACGCGCTGCACCACCTGCAGCACCGGCGTGACCAACTCGGCTCCCGGGCTCTTGGCGGCCCCAAACCCCTGTCACACTTGCCTTTTACGATTGGCCATTTCTGTCAATCAAGCCAGACGTTGTTCGCGATGGCGTAGCTTTGCGCCCTCAGTTATGAATTCAGGAGGAACAGTTGTCTCTGCCGATCAAATTCTCGTCCACTGGCCCCGAGGGCTGGCGTGCGAAGCCCGACATGCCGCAAGAAACCGCGACCTTCATCGACGGTCATCCGATGGGCGCGGACCATGCCTATTTCGAACGGGCGAACCCAAGGTTTCGCACCGGCATCTGGCGCTCACAGCCCTACACCGAATTCTATGAAAGCTATGCCGCCGATGAATTCATGTATGTGCTCGATGGCGAAGTGACGCTGGAAACCGATGGTTTCAGCGAGACCTATCGCAAGGGCGATGCGTTCTTTGTGCCTAAGGGGTTCCGGGGCTACTGGCGTCAGACCCAGCCGATGCTGAAGTATTACGTCATCATCGGGTGACTGGCGGCTGGTGACATGACGCAGCCCGATGACGCTTTTGATTACGTGATCATTGGCGCTGGCTCCGCCGGATCGGTACTGGCCCGTCGCTTGTCCGAGGACGGCGGCGCCAGCGTCCTGGTGCTTGAAGCCGGGGGCAGTGACCTCTCCGTCATCGTCGCCATGCCCGCTGCCCTGACCATGCCGATGAACACGCGGCGTTTCAATTGGGGCATGGTGACAGAACCCGAACCGGGCCTTGATGGCCGGCGCATCAACCTGCCGCGAGGCAAAGGGATGGGGGGGTCATCCTCGATCAACGGGATGTGTTACGTGCGCGGCAACCCGATGGACTACGAGCTGTGGTCGGCCAAAGGGGCCATGGGCTGGCATTGGGCCAACGTGCTGCCCTACTTCCAGAAGATGGAGAACGTGCAGGGCGGCGGGCCCTACCGGGGCACCGGGGGGCCCTTGCGCGTGACGCGGGGCACCGAGGCCAATCCGCTCTACCATGCCTTTGTCGATGCGGCGGTGGCTGCTGGCTATGCCCGCAGCGCCAATATGAACGAGGTGCAGCACGAAGGCTTTGGACCGATGGAGATGACCGTGGGCGACGGGATTCGGGCGTCGGCGGCGAGGGCCTATCTGCGGCCCGCGCTGAAAAATCCGAAAGTGCGGCTGCTGACGGGGGCAGTGGTCAAGCGCATTCTCTTTGACGGCACGACCGCCGTGGGTGTGGAGTATCTTCGCCACGGCCGGGTGGAAACCAGCCAGGCACGGCGCGAGGTGATCCTGAGCGCGGGGTCGATCATGTCGCCTGTGATCCTGAAGCGCTCAGGGATCGGCCCGGCGCAAGAATTGGCCGAGCACGGCATACCGGTATTGAAGGCCCTGGCGGGCGTGGGCGAAAACCTGATGGACCATATGGAGTTGTATGTCCAATACGCCTGCACCCAGCCGGTTTCGCTGTTCCCTTCCATGTCGCTTCTCGGCAAAGCCGCGATCGGGATGCGGTGGCTGGCCACTCGCAAGGGTCTGGGCGCCACCAACCACTTCGAGACCGGCGGCCATATCCGCAGCCGGGCTGGCCTCGCCTATCCCGATATCCAGTTCCATTTTCTGCCGCTGGCGATTTCCTATGACGGCAAGTCGCTGGCCAAGGGCCACGGCTTTCAGGTTCATGTCGGCACCAAAAGGTCGAAAAGCCGGGGTTGGGTGCGGCTGCGTGATGCAGACGCTCAAAGCCTTCCGCGCGTGCAGTTCAACTACATGACCCATGACGAGGACTGGCTGGAAATGCGCGCCTGCATCCGCCTCAGCCGCGAGATCTTTGCCCAAGCTCCCATGGCGCAGTATGCGGGGACAGAACTTGCCCCGGGCCGCGAGGCGCAATCCGATGCGGCTTTGGATGACTTCATCCGCCGCAAGGGCGAAAGCGCCTATCACCCCTGCGGCACTTGCCGCATGGGTATCGATCCGCTGGCAGTGGTCGACCCCGAGTGTCGCGTGATCGGTGTGCAGAACCTGCGGGTTGTCGATGCCTCGATCATGCCGCAGGCGACGGCGGGGGACCTGAATGGCCCGACCATCATGCTGGCCGAACGCGCTGCCGACATCATCCGGGGGAAACTGTTGCCCGCAGCGGACGATGCGCCGATCATGGCCGCTCATGATTGGCCGAACCACCAGAGAAGCGCTGCGATTTGCAAAGACTACGCCGATGACAGGGACCAGCTTCGAGCGATCCTCCTGTCGGAGATGGCTATGCAGACACGACCGGTAGACCAAAGTGCCGACACTGCGCGCAGCGTCACCCCGGCTGCAGGGTAGCCGCAGCCTGTGGCGATAGGTGTCCGACGGCTCTCTAAACATGTCGCTTCATGGGCCAGATCACCAGGATCTGCACTCGGTAGCGTGGACCCGACGGGCCACGGATGGACCAGTCGGGCCGACCGGGGATTCGTCGGCCGTACTCGAAGTTGCTGCACGAGTCGGCTTGATCCAGCAACCCCGAATCAGGCCCGCGCCGCGGGCCCGATTCCGATGGCCGGGCGCCGATCATGGGCTCACCGCAGTGTCGGCACCCTTCGCAAACGCGGATGGCATCTGGCCCCGAGTCGGGCTGGCGTCTGGGGCACTTGCGGCACCTCTTGCGACACCACCAGCGCGCGCAGCCTGGCGATGGGGGCCAGCACGCCGTGCAAGCGGATCAAGTGCAGTCGTGGCCGTGGTACCAGGGCTGCCAGCCGCTGCATGAACTCCAGCGGCGACATCACCAGGTTCTGGGTGCCGTCACGCCAGGCAGTCTTGAGCTTGAGCACCACCTCGCCAGCGGCGTTGGTCTGAACCCGATCGCTGGTCAGCGCCGGGCGGGTGATGAGGCGACACAGTTGTTCCAGCGCATAGCGGTCATCGGCCGCACGGCGCACGGCAGCGTGCTGCTCTGTTTCCATTGATGTCGGCGCACAGCGTCTGCTTGAACTGCGTCTGCCTGGGCATGGCGCCCTGCACCGTCAGCACCTTCTACCAAGCCCGCAGACCGTAGGCGAATCGGGTGATGATCCCGCGCGACACCGCCTGCAGCGCTTCTTCGGTTGGCGCCGCTACTTCGACGAACTGCGGCGCACCTCCGGCGCCGCGCCAGTCCGGGTACCAAGCAGTTGCTCAATGCCATTGCACGGGGGATTGTGGTTCGAAGCAATGCTCAAGTGCTGTCGTAGCGGTAAATCTGGTCGCCGCCTGGTGCACGGATCTGCACATTGAACGAAACAACAATGCGGTCTTTTTCACCGGCATACGGCATGGCTTTGTGGGGCAGAAAGGCCGGAAACACCACCAACTGGCCCTCTTGGGGCGTCACGTCCAGCGTGGCCTGCTGCATGAAGGCATTGCCCATATCCATGTGGGCGCCCCCCAGAAGCGGGAACATGGGGCTGTAAAAGCGAGTTGCGCCATTGAGTGCGCCCAGTTCAGGGTGCGCCTGACGCAGGTGCGGTGCATCGATCTGCACGTAGTACACGCCAGACCAGGAGCAGTTGCCGTGGGTGTGTATGTCGTGAAAGGCCGCACCGTTTTGAATCTGAAACCATACGCCCATCAGCTCCAGTTGCAAACCGCGTCGCCCCTGCGGCCAAACTCCCGCGTTGGCTTGCTTGGCGGTGACCTGTACCGCCTGGGCAATGAACTCGATCAGCTGACGGAATTCAGGTACGTCCACCCGCTGCAACAAATCGTCGGCGCTCGCATAAAAGCCGCCAGTGCTTTTTTCAGCGTCGGCATCGGTTGCGCGCATGATCGCAAAGACGCGCGCCAGCACCGCGTTGACCTCAGCCGCGCGCTCAAACGTGTGCACTGCCAGTGGCACCGCCCAGTGATGCTGCAACACGCCGTTGCCGGGCATGGCGCTCACGATACCTTCACCCTGCGGGCTGCGACACGAGCTTGCTTGGGGCGGCCCGCCGCGGCGCTCATGCCGTGGCTTCGGTCGCAGGGAGTTCGAGCTTCCACCCGGTGCGCTTTGCCAGTTGGGTCAAGTCATCCAGCGTGTCGAGATCGGTAATGAAACGGGTGTTGTCCGTGGGATGGACGAATACCATGCCCGGGTTGCGATCCATGAGGTGACGGCACCCCAAATTAGCCTCGCTGGCCAGCACCTGCGCACGCGCCACAGCATCGATCACCACCGGATTGCCACGCTGCTCGCCCACCATCGGCATCACGATGTTGCCGTACGGCTTTTTCTTGAATGCCGCAATCAGTTCGGTCAGGTCGGAGGCGCCGATCAAAGGCTGGTCGGCCAGCAGAATGATCACGGCGTCAAAGTTGCCGCTCAGTGCCGACAGCCCCAGGCGCACGGAACTTTGTTGACCCAAAGCGTAGTCTGCGTTGTGCGTCAGAGTTACCGGAAAACTCTGCACATGGGCCTCTACAGCATCGCGCGCGTGACCGGTGACCACCACCACCTCATCCACGCCCGCACCACTGAGCGCAATCAGGTGGCGGTTGATCAACGGCACGCCCTGCAGGCGGATCAAGGACTTGGCTACGCCACCCATGCGACGCCCCTCGCCAGCGGCCAGCAGCACGGCACCAATACGCAAACGGGCATAGAGCCCACCACCACCTTTGAGCAAACAACCCATGACCCTTACTCCTTCATACCAACAAGTCCGGCAAGCGCGACAAACTCGCGAGATTGTGCACCGGCATGAACCGCGTCACATGCTGCGCCGCCAGGACCATGGCCGCCGACTGCGGCGGATCCACGGTCGGGTGCAGCCAGCACACGCGCGCACCACGTCCCTTCACCTTGGCCAGCATCTCGCATAAGCCCTGCGGCGGGTCGGTGTCGTATCCGTCACTCAGCACCATAAACAAGTCGCCGCGCTTCAAGCTGCGGCCCAGATGCACATCCAGGGCTTCGTCCAAGCAATGCGCGATGCGTGTCCCGCCGCCAAACCCAAAGCTGACGGCGTTGACCTTTTCCTGGATGCGCTTGCTGCGCTGACGCATGAGCGGCGTGACTTCAGCCAGCCGGGTATGAAACACGAAGGCACGGGCTTTCATGATTTCTACCAATGCGCGGCTCAGTCGCAAAAAAAACTGGGCATGGGTTTCCATCGAGCGGCTGACGTCCACCAGCACCATCACTTGCGGCATGCGCTGCCGGCGCTTGACGTGGTGCAGCTTGACCAGTTCGCCGCCTGTGGCCAGCGCCGAGCGCAGGGAGCGGCGCAGATGGATGGCCCCGTGGTCCGGATGGCCCTGATAGCGCCGCATGAGTTTGGCGCGAAGCCGGCGCTTGAAGGCTTCCACCAGCGGCTCAAAACGGTCCATGTCGCCGGGCAGCCATTCCGAGAAATCGCGCTGGTCTTGCGGCGCGGTGCGGCTGGCACCACCCTGAGCGCGTTTGGGCGAATCGGTTGCTTCGATATCGCCAGAGCCGGGGGTGTCCGTGACACCCAAAGTGGGCTTGGCGGCACCCGGCGGGCTGTCGCCCATATCGCTGTGCATTTGCTTGATGAGATCGGGCAGCGAACGTGAGCGCTGGGTTAAACCCGAGTTACGGGTTTTGCCCCTGACCTTGTGAGGGAACCAATAGGCCTGGTGCACCTCGGGGTAACGGCTCCACTGGGTGTGGCTGCCGGAGGCAATACCGCGCCACAGGGCCGCAATCCGCTCCCACTGCTGCACCGGTAAGGCAGCTGCGCTTTGCATCATCAGCTCGACTTCGGCATACCCCAGCGCAAAGCCATGCGCGCGCAGGTAGTGGGCAAACTCGCCCACCTGTTGCCGGGGGTCGGTGGCTTGTGCAGCAGCAGCGGAACTCAAAACAAGCCCTTCTGTCTTGCCTATTGTTGATGACCGGCCATCGCGCCGGCAACGCCCACATCCTGCCCCATGCGTGGGCCATCCAGCAGCCTGGCCACCGTCTCAGCCGTAACCTGCCAGCGGTCGTTGCGGGTTTTGAGCAAGGCCGCCAAAGAGGGCACCAGCAACTGCGGGTCAATCGGCAGCCCGACATGCCCCAGCTTGAACAGCACCCGCACCCAATCCAGTGTTTCAGCCACGCCGGGGATTTTCTCCAGGTCGTGTTTGCGCAGGCGCTGGACAAAGGCCACGGTTTCTTCGACCAGGCGGCCGGCCGCTTCGGGTACCAGCGTGCGCACGATCTGCGTTTCGCGTGCCAGCGTGGGGAAGTCGAGGTAATGAAAAAGGCAACGCCTGCGCAGCGCATCGGACAAATCGCGCGTGCCGTTGCTGGTCAACACCACCAGCGGCATGCTGATCGCCTTCAAGGTGCCAATCTCGGGCACCGTCACTTGGTGTTCAGAGAGCATCTCGAGCAAAAAAGCTTCAAATGCTTCGTCGGCCCGGTCAATCTCATCGATCAGCAAGACACAAGGCTGGGGTGAACGAATGGCCTGCAAGAGCGGACGCTCCAGCAAAAACGCCTCCGAGAAAAGATTGTCGCGCAACGCGTCGCGGTCACCCTGCCCGGCCTCGGCGAGCCGGATCTCCAGCAGTTGGCGGCCGTAGTTCCACTCGTACACCGCCTGGCTCAAATCCAGGCCTTCGTAGCATTGCAGGCGCAGCAGCGGCCGGTTCAAGGCCAGGGCGCAGGCACTGGCGATTGCAGTTTTACCAACCCCTGCCTCGCCCTCCAGCAACAAGGGGCGCTCCAGCGCCAGCCCCATCCAGACCAGGCTGGCCAAGTCTTCGTCGGCGATATACCCCGCCTTGAAGAGCTGCTCGCGCAAACCCTCGGGGCTCATGGGATTGGATGTGGCTGGCATGTGGCTGAGGCTGTCGGTTCAAGACTTGCGGCCGAAGAGTCCGGCGAAAAAGTTTTTGACCATCAGCCACACAAAGCCCAGCGCATTGAACTCCTTGGCAACGATGGGCGCTACAGGGGCGCTTGCTGCGGCGGCAGTTGAGTCGCCACTTGAAGTGCCTGAATCGCCAACGGATGCACTGGCTTCACTGACCGCAGGGGTCATGCCGGCCTGAACCACCTGGGCTTTCTGCGAGAAAACTTCAGCAAACTGCGCCAGGATCATGTCGGAAACCGAGGTCATCATGCGTCCGCCAAATTGCGCGAATTTCCCATTGACGATGACTTCGGCATGGCCTTCGAGCGTGCTGTGGCCATGTTCTGCCGGCACCAGCTTGGCAGTGAGCTCCATTGAAGCAGAGGAGCCGCCCTTGTCTGCGCCTTTACCCATCATCTTCAGGGTGCGGGATTCAAGGTCCAGCGTCAAAATCTCGATGGTGCCGGCAAACGCCGCCACAGCCGGGCCGACCTTGACCTTGACCGCGCCCTTGTAGTGCGTGGCATCGATTTCTTCCGTAATCTGCGCGCCTGGCATGCAGGTGGCCAGCTCATTCATATTGGAGAGAACTGCCCAGGCTGCCTCTACTGAAGAGGCTATCGGGTACTGTTTGTCCAGAACGACTTCCATACTATTCTCTCAATCGGATTCACAAAACAAGAGGGCGGATGCGCGCTGGCACATCCGCCCTGGGAAACCCCTCAATCAACTGGCGATGCCGGCCTGCTTGAGTTGTTGCCACACGCGGTAAGACGTGTGCGGCATGTTGAAGTGCGTAACGCCCAGGTGCGCAAAGGCGTCCACCATGGCACTGGTAAAGGTGGGGATGCTGCCCACGTGAGGGGACTCGGCCACGCCCTTGGCGCCAATCGGGTGGTGCGGCGAAGGCGTGACCGTGTAGTCGGTTTCCCAGGCGGGAGTTTCTACCGCAGTTGGCAGGAAGTAGTCCATCAGCGAGTTGCCCTGGATATTGCCCTGCTTGTCAAACGACAGCAACTGGCCCATGGCCACGGCAAAGCCTTCGGTCAGGCCACCATGAATTTGCCCTTCGATCACCATCGGATTGATGCGGGTGCCGCAATCGTCGAGCGCATAGAAGCGGCGGATTTTGGTTTCGCCCGTGGCCTTGTCGATATCGACCACGCACAGGTAAACACCAAACGGGAAGGTGAAGTTGGGCGGATCGTAGTAGTGCACGGCCTCCAGGCCAGGCTCCAGGCCTGCGGGTGGTTGGTTGTACGCGGCCCAGGCAATTTGCGTCATGGTTCTGAATTTTTCGTCATTGCCCTTGACCTTGAAGCGGTCGATTTCCCACTCCAGATCCGCCTCACTCACTTCCATCAGGTGTGCGGCGATGGTCTTGGCCTTGGCGTGGATTTTGCGCGCTGCCATCGCAATGGCCGCACCGGCAACTGGCGTAGAGCGCGAGCCATAGGTGCCCAAGCCATAGGGTGCCGTGTGGGTGTCGCCTTCTTCGACCTGAATCACTTCCGAAGAAATACCGAGCTCAGTGGCGATGATCTGCGCATACGTGGTCTGGTGCGCCTGCCCTTGCGAGATGGTGCCCATGCGGGCGATTGCGCTGCCTGTGGGGTGCACGCGAATCTCGCAGGAGTCAAACATGCCGACACCCAAAATATCGCAAATTTTGCTCGGGCCAGCGCCCACCACTTCGGTAAAGCTGACCAGGCCAATGCCCATCAACGTGGGGCAATCCGGGTCGGCACGTTTGGCGGCTTGCTCTGCACGCAGGCCCTTGTAGTCAACCGCGACCAGCACTTTGTCGAGCGCGGTTTGGTAGTCGCCCGAGTCGTACTCAAATCCAAACGCCGACCTGTAGGGAAACTGCTCACGCTTGATGAAATTCTTGCTGCGAATCTCGGCTTTGTCCATGCCCAATTTCTGGGCCAGTACATCCACCATGCGCTCCACCAGGTAAACCGCCTCGGTTACGCGGAAGGAGCAGCGGTAGGCTACGCCACCAGGCGCCTTGTTGGTGTAGACACCATCTACCGAGCAATGCGCCGCAGCGATGTCGTAGGACCCGGAGCAGATGTGGAACATGCCCGCCGGGAACTTGGTTGGGTCAGCACAGGCATCAAAGGCGCCGTGGTCGGCCGTGACGTGGGAGCGCAGCGCCAGAATTTTGCCGTCGGCCGTGGCGGCCAGTTCGCCGGTCATATGGTAGTCGCGGGCAAAGCCGGTGCTCGATAAATTCTCGATGCGGTCTTCCACCCATTTCACCGGGCGACCCAAAACGATAGAGGCCACGATGGCGCACACGTAGCCCGGGTAAATAGGCACCTTGTTGCCGAAGCCGCCACCAATATCGGGGGAGATGATGCGCACCTTGGACTCCGGGATGCCGGAGAGCATGGACACCACGGTACGCACCACATGCGGCGCCTGACTGGTGATCCAGGTGGTGAGCTCGCCGCGCACGGGATCAAAGCTGGCTACGCAACCGCAGGTCTCCAGCGGACATGGGTGCACGCGGGGGTAGAACATATCTTGCTTGACGGTGACCGCTGCGCCTGCAAACGCCGCGTCGGTGGCGTCTTTGTCGCCGGCTTGCCAGTTGAAAATATGGTTGTGGTGCTTACGCGCCCCGTGCGCGCCTTCGGTTTTGCCGACCAAATCTTCACGCAGTACAGGTGCGCCGGGTTTCAGGGCTTCAAAAGGATCAATCACCGCTTCCAGTTCTTCGTATTCCACTTCCACGGCTTCCACACCATCAGCGGTGCAGTACCGGTCTTCGCCAATCACCACGGCCACTTCCTGCATCTGGAAATGCACTTTTTCGTCAGCCAAGACAGCTTGCACATCGCCCGCCAGGGTTGGCATCCAGTGAAGTTTGAGCGGCTTCAAATCTTCTGCGGTCAGCACGGCAATCACGCCAGGAATTTTCAAGGCCGCTTCTTTGTTGATGCGCTTGATGCGGGCATGCGCCACGGGGGCGCGCACGATGTCCATATGCAGCATGCCGGGCAGTTTCATGTCATCGACATAGTTGCCCTTGCCTTGGATAAAACGGGCATCTTCCTTGCGCAGGCGGGACTCTCCCATGCCCATCAGGGCTTTTTCGCGTTCACTGAGAGGTGCATTCATGTGTGTCTCCTGGTGTGGGGCTTCAAGCCGCGACCGCTGTTTGTTGAAGGGTTTTGGCTGCGGTCAGGACGGCCTTGACGATGTTTTGGTATCCCGTGCAGCGGCACAAATTACCCGACATGCCATGGCGCACTTCTTCGGCCGTGGGGTTGGGGTTGTCCTGCAAAAAGCGGTAGGCGCGCATCAGCATGCCAGGGGTGCAAAAACCGCATTGCAGGCCATGCTCTTTGTAGAACGCGTCTTGAATGGCGTGCAACACGCCGCCACTGGCCAGGCTCTCGACGGTTTTCACGTCGCTGCCCTCGCACTGTACGGTGAGGTGCGTGCAGGCCTTCACCGACTGGCCATCAATGTCCACGGTGCAGGCACCGCAGTGGCTGGTCTCGCAGCCGATATGCGCGCCGGTAAGGCTCATTTTTTCACGCAAAAAGTGAATCAAGAGGGTGCGCGGTTCCACCGCTTCTTCGACTTTTTTGCCGTTCAGGGTCAGGGAAACAATTTTCTTGCTCATGGGGAAACGCTCCGTTCAATCAATAAATGGATCAGCTGCAACGCGCGGCGGCGGCAGTGATGGCGCGCTTGGTCATCTCACCGGCCATGGCGGTCTTGTATTCGGCATCACCGCGCAGGTCTTCGGCCGGGTCGCAGATGGCGCGCACTGCTGTGGCCGCGGCGTCCAGACTGGCGGCGTTGATGGCCCTGCCGATCAAAGCTGCTTCGGCATCCCGGGCGCGTAGTGCAGTAGGCGCAACATTGGTCAGGCCGATACTGGCGTGGGTGACAACGCCGCTGCTCATGCGCAGCACCACAGCGGCACCGGCGGTGGCCCAGTCGCCGGTTTTGCGCTTGAGCTTTTGGTAGGCGCTGCCCGTGCCTGCTGCGAAAGGAGCTATCAAAATCGCAGTAAGAATTTCATTCTCGGCCAGCGCCGTCATGTAGGTACCATGGAAAAAATCTACCGCCTTGACCTGACGCTCGCCGGTGGGACCTTGCAGCACAAAGGTGGCATCCAAGGCCATGGCGATGGCCGGGTGGTCGTTGCCGGGGTCGCCGTGGGCGATGTCGCCCCCTATCGTGCCACGGTTGCGCACCTGGGGGTCGGCAATCAGCTTGGCGGCTTCAGGCAGTAAAGGCAGTTTGTCATTGAGCAGCTTGGAGGCAATCAACTCGTTCTCGCTGGTCATCGCGCCAATGCGGATCATGCCGCCCTGTTCGGTGATGCCGCGAAGCTCGGGAATGCGGTTGATATCAATCAGGGCAACGGGAGCGGCAAAGCGCAGCTTCATCATGGGCAGCAGGCTGTGGCCGCCAGCCAGCAGCTTGGCATCTCCACCAAGACTGGACAACAGGGAAATAGCCTCGCCCACCGACTTGGGGGCGTGGTAATCAAATGCGGATGGAATCACGGTGTCTCCTCTTTTTAAAGATGCGCAAATCTTGCAAACGCAAACGAGGACTTCGTTTGCCCGGCAATGTACACAATGAACGGCTTGGTTCTTTGCATGTGCCACTCGGCGGACACTCATGTAACGCAGGCGCGCTTTGTTTGCCAGTCAGCAGAAAGTTGAAATGCTGGTTAAAGTGCGGGCCATCAGGTCGTCAGACTGCATGCCGCGCAATCGTCGTAAGTTAACGAAAGATGTTATCGAAACACGGGGTACTCGCTACAGGGTTTACCCCAAACCCAGACGCACAAGTGTCGCGTACGCAAAAGTCACATGTTGAAACTACAAACACAGGCGCACTGGCTCGCACGCGGCATCGGCACATCGACTGTCACGCCCGTGGTTTTGCTGGTGCTGGTGGCAGCCACGTTGCAGGGTGTGGGTCAGACCTCTCAAGCCGGCGCAGGCAGCTCTGTGCAGGTCACTTTGCTGAGCCTGGCCGCTGTAGCCGCCGGCTGCTTCGCACTGAGCTGGATTCGCCCGCAGCAGACGGGTCTGTCGCCACCCCACGTCATGCTGTCGCTGGGTTTTGGCGGCATGCTGTTGGGCTTGGGCTACGACCTTTTTCATGCCGGGCCGGCGCAGCTTGACAGCCTGTGTTCGCAATCGTCGGGCTTGAAACTGCTGGAGAGTTTTCGGCTGCATCTGACGTACCTGCCGGGTATGCATGTGGGCATGTTGGCAGGCGGGCTGCTCGCCGTTCCCAGTTTGCGCGCATTGCGCTCCCAGTGCGGCGCCTATTTGTGCTCGCTGTTTGTGCAGAATTTGATGTGTTCGGCATGGATGCTGCTGGGCATGACCGCCGGCGCGACGTGGCTGCTGCAATGGCAGGCAGTGCTCGGCGAGGCTGCTTTGCCGGGCATGTTGGGCGGAATGTTTGTGGGCATGACCTGGGGCATGGTGGTGAGCGTGGCTTTGTACCGGGGCTTCTTCACCCTGCGCAACCGCGCCTGACTTCAATTGAATTGAGGGCTCGGGAATAGGGGAAGCGGGTCAGGTGCAGCTTGTCTGGAAAATGGGCAGCACATTGGCCCAATGCCAGCCCATGGCCCTCTTGTCCGACCACAGCGCGTATCGGGACGCTGACGCCCGTGTCCTCGGACAGGCGACGGGCCAGTACCGATCCGGCGGAGCCAGCGCCAATGATCACATGATCAAAGGTTTGGTCGGGCTGCGTCATGTCACCAGCCGCCAATCACCCGATGATGACGCAATGCTTCAGCATCGGCTGGGTCTGACGCCAGTAGCCCCGGAACCGCTTGGGCACCAAGAACGCATGGCCTTTGCGATTTGTACGCTGAAACCATCGGTTTCCCGCGTCACTTCGCCATCGAGCACACGCTTCTTTCGCGGCAAGCGTGAACCTGGAGGGCGCTTTCCAGTCCCGATGCCGAACTCGAGCGCTCCGAGTTGGTGTTCTCGGTCTGTCTGGCACAGCAGCATCGCGCCAACATCGCTGGTCATGCTGCAGCCATCACACCGGCCTTCCACGACAAGCCGCCCGACACGGACGAATTCAATTTCCTCGATCAAAATTCTTCGGTACATTCAGCAAGTGTTGCTCCCGCGTCGTCATGGGCCTCGGGGACCCATGACAACTTCTCTCTGGAGAGGGTCGCATAAAGATTTGCATGGAATTTTCAGGTTAATCTAACGCCGGCGCGGTCAATTTCCCGCCCGACTTGCCCGGTTGAATCTCAGTGAAGGATCTCGTTGAATGTGTAACGCTTGCAACCCTAAGTTCATGGCCTTCATGCGAGCTTATGGCAACCGCAGGGACGTCCTGCGCGGTGTTGGTTCCGGTTTGCTCTTTACTGGTTTGGCCGGTCTGTCGCGCGGCGCTTCGGCAACGCCGGCAGCGGCTGCGGTGAACGCTGCACGATTGGCAGGGCAGCCAGCCGACAAGATTTTTCTGTCGCGCAATATCCTCACCATGGCCGGCACCCGACGGAGGGTCGATGCGATCGCGGTTGGCGCTGGAAAAATCATCGCAACAGGGCAGAAATCGGATGTGATGGGGCTCAAGGGCGGCACCACGGAAGTGATTGATCTCGGTGACCTGACCTTGCTGCCCGGCTTCATCGACCCGCACATGCACTCCAACTTTTCCGGGCTGCGTCCGTGGCTTGATGTGGGGCCTTTCACGACAAAGGACATGGATGAGGCCATGCGCAAGATCGCTGCGGAGGCCGGCCGTTTGCGGGCCGGCGGTTGGGTGCAGGGGAAGATGCTGGACCCCTCGCTCATGCCAGGTCGGCGGCCGACGCGCCAGGAGCTCGACCGCGTGGCGCCCCAAGTGCCGGTGTTCGTGCTGGAGTCCAATGGCCATGTGGCTTACGTGAATTCCAAGGCGATCGAACTGGCCAAGGTGACCAAAGACATGCCGGACCCCCCGCAGGGACGCTTTGGCCGCGATGCCAATGGTGAGCTCGATGGCAGGCTGGAGGAACCGCCCGCGTTCCTGCCGTTTGTGTCGGTCATGCCCAAACCAACCGACAGGGAGTTCACGGGCTTCCTGCGCGCCGATCTGGACGACGCGGCTGCGCGCGGCTGCACGATGCTGCATGACTGCGGCATAGGGGGTCTTTACGCAGAGGGGGATATTGCACTTATCGATGCCGTGATGAAGACGGACCCGGGCGTGCGCTACGCCGGCATGCTGGTCTCGACGCACATGAAAAAGTGGCGCGAGATGGGCTTGCGTCCAGGCGAGCGTTCACCGCGCTTCACCCTCAACGGGATCAAGGCCTGGTCAGATGGCTCCAACCAGGGCGGCACGGGCTACCAGCGCGAACCCTATCTGGGCGGCAACAATCGCGGCGCCCTGAACTACCGACCAGAAGAGATTGAACAGGTGGTTCGCGAAGCCCACGGGGAGGGCTGGCAACTTGGCATTCACGCCAATGGTGATGCTGCGATCGACGTGACACTTGACGCTTTCGAGCGTGGCACGGGTGGTTCCGGCGGTCATCGACTGCGCCATCGCATTGAACATTGCAGCATCCTGCACGATGGTCAGATCGCTCGAATGAAGAAGCTGGGCATTTCGCCATCCTTCCTCATCGGGCACGTTCACTTTTGGGGCAGGGCATTTCGGGACCGCCTGCTGGGGCCGGCCCGCGCCAACCGCCTGGACCCCTGCCAGTCGGCACTGAAGGGCGGTTTGCGCATTTCGCTGCACTCGGACTACAACGTCACGCCGATCGACCCTCTGCGATGTGTTCAGAATGCAGTGCTGCGCGACATGCGGGAGGGCGGGGGCGTATTGAACCCTAACGAATGCATCACCACCCTGCAGGGGCTTCGCGCTGTCACCATCGATGCAGCCTGGCAATGCCACCTCGACCATCTGTGCGGCAGCCTGGAAACCGGCAAGGCTGCGGACATGGTGGTGCTGGAAAAGAATCCCCTGACGGTGAGACCCTCCGAGTTGCAGTCGATCAAGGTGCACTCCACCTGGCTTGATGGACAAAAGCGGTTTGCGGCCTGAAGGCGACCAGCAGGACAAGCGGTTTCTGCCCGGTCGAGCCCGACGTTTGAGACTTTGCCGGGTTGCAGATGGCCGTCACCTCAGGAGCCCTTGGCCGTCGCGGCCGGAGGCCATACCAGCGACACCGGCTTGGCGAGGATGGCCTTGAAGATTGCAACCGCCAGAGGGTAGACATGGTCATATCGTATGCCCTGAGCCCTGAAGGCGACCCAGAGCGCAAGCGAGAAACTCACGCTCAAGTTCACCAGGCCGATCAGGGCAACGCCCAATGTGCATGCGAACAGGGTTTGGGTTGCAACGCCGAATCCAGAGCCCGTAATCCCGAAGGCAAGGTTGGCAGAAGCGAATGCGATGTGCCTGATATCGATATCCGCACCCAGCAAAGTGCCCAATAGCGCGGTGCAACCGAGCATGAATCCAAAAAAGAAGTTTCCGGCCAGGGCGCCGAGGTTGCCATCAAGGTAGACCCCGACGCGAGCGGCTCTGGGCGCACCCACCAGGCGGACGAGCCAGCCGGCCCGGGCTACGCGTTCCGGTATCCGATGGTGTGCGGCAGCGTTGTCGTAGTACCCGGAAATGAGCCCGGCAAGAAAAAGCCAGACACCGGCGATGGCCGCATGAACGAGGGTCGAAACAGCCAGAGGGTCGAGGTCATGCAGCAGGTGCTCGACTTTGCGGGAATCGATGAAGGGCCCCCCAAACAGGGCATTCAACGCCGTACCTAGAAGCAGTGCACAGGGAAAGGCGAGGAGCACATTGCCGGAAATGGCGGCGAACTGGCTACGCAGCACGTTGATCACCAGCGCTGCGAGCTTGTTGACATCCGCCAGGCCGCCCGCCTGCTCGCGGATAGTGGCGGCAATGGACGATGCTGTCATCGCCGGCTGCTTGGTGGCGATGGTGCAGTGAAGGACGTGCACCAGCATGAAACCGAGGGCGTAGTTGAGGCTGTAGACGAGGGCAGCAGGCAAAGGGGCCAATTCCATTTTGGACGCAAAAATCTTGACAAGTGCCAACAGGGCGATGATGGCGCCCGCGCCAGCAGCGGATCGCAACATCAGAAAATAGCCTTTGCGGTCCTCGGTGATGTAGTGCTCGCCCGTCTGGCCCGCGTTCTGGGTCACACGCAATGCCAGCGTGTTTGTGAGCCTCGACCAGTATCGGCCCAGGCTGTTGCGCTCGTTGTCGCCGCGTACGGCCTGCCGCAGGAACTGCGTCCATACACCCATCAGATCAGCCTTTGGGTGGGCGGAAAATCGTGCGGCGGCCATACTCACGAGCAGCTCAAGCCGCTCCATGTTTTGTGACAGACGCACCAGCAGATAACTCAAGTTGAGGCTGGTTCCACGCATCTTCGCGCCGCCACTGACCCTGCGAACTGCAGCCCGACAACGTTCAAGCACCTCGAGGAGTCGTGTTTCGTCAGCCACAGCATCCGGGAGGGCCTGCAATTTCGCCTCACAATTGGCGATGTACCGGTGCATTTCCACCGCCAGTGCAAGAAAGGGCGAATCGACGTCCTCCAGCTTTGGGTCGCTTCTGACAAATTCCTGGTTCACTCCCATGACGCTGATACGGTGGGAAACCACCAGGCTGGCCCGCAGAAGCTCGCTGAGCGCCCGGGCGCTGGCAGTCGTGCCGAGGGCGCGGTCGAGCTCCAGGAGTTCCCAGAAACGCCGCGACATTTCAGGCGGCAGGCTGGCCAGCCACAAATGGTCGTCAGGCTCGCTGTAGATGATTTGCATGGCGTCCCGCAGGTAGCCAGGGTCCACGGCATCAGGCAGGACCTTGCTGACCAATATTCGCCACAACTCTGTAAAAAAGCCAGCCTCAGGCAACATGCCGCTGCCGGCAAAAAAGGACACCAGCTTCTTCTGCTCCATCAGTTCGAGCAACTGCCCGCGAAGCGCACTGCGATAGGGCGGATGCTCCTCGAGCGACTGCAAGAGGGCCCCGAGAGCTGCCTTTGCAAAGGCGGCATCGCGGGCCTTCTGGGGGCGCATCGCCCCTATGAGCCCAGAAATGGTCGCAACAGGATCATCCTCACCAGCCACGCACCGATCAAGGATGCTGCGGATAAGGATTCGAGTATCTGGATTCATCAGAGGCAATATCCCGGAAACCGTTGAACAGATGGGCTGAACCTGGCGGTTCCTTTGGCCTGCGTGTGAACTTGAGGGTGCCGGGCGAGCAAAGAAGGAATCACCGAAATGAAGTCTCTCACAAAGCCCGCGCTGCGTGCAATTCCTGCTGCCCGGGTTCAGCTTTCCCTGCATGTGCAAGGCGTGCTGTGCGCTTTGCGGCAGGCGTTCAACGGGATCCGTGTCAGCGCCGGCAAGTCGCAGCTGCACACGGTTGCCAGGGCATCGATCAACCGGGAACACAAGCGCGAAGTCCCTCTGGCCGCGATCCATGGCGTAGAAGGCAGCAGCTTCGCCTCGATGTCGCTCAGACCCGCGTTACCGTCGACATGCGGCCGCCAGCCTGCCGGGTGGTGTCGCAATAGGGCAAGGCTTGCGCCGCAGCTTCGCTGGCAGCATGCGCGGCGGGCCAGATCGGGGGGGCAGTGTGTTCAGCCAGCATGCACGCGGTGCCGTTGGAAGACGCCTACCTGGAGTTGGTCGGCGACAGTCACGCCATAATTGGAGGAGGTCACATTTGATCATTGCGCCAGCTCCTGCAAAAATCCTGAACGTATGCCAAGATCTGTCAACGAATTTCAGATATTCTCAATAGCAATATGAATAGCGTAAAAACATGCCTGGCGCACAAGCCGCAACCCCTAGTCACGATCAGTGTTGGGTCCGATGAAAAAGTGGTTGTGGCCCTGCAACTGATGCGAGACAACCGAGTGCGGGCGATCCTGGTCATCAACGATGGCAAGCTGGCGGGCATCCTCACGCAAGGCGACTGCGCTATCAAAGTGCTGTTACCCGGCCTCGATGCCAAGCAAGTGCCGGTCAAGGATGTCATGACGGTCAACCCGGTAACGGTCAGGCTGGAGGACCCCATAGAAGCGTGCATGGGTTTGATGGCGTCTCGCAATTTTCGCCACCTGCCGGTCGTTGAAGCAGGATCGGTCGTTGGCGTGATTTCTATTGGTGATGTCGTGAAGGACAACATTCGCCAGATGGGCCAGCAAATCGGATTTTTGGAGACGTATATCAAAGGGCACGGCGCCTAGCAGGCTGCTGAAATACCGCGCTCGAAGGTCTACCGGCCTGTTGAATCCGCAGACAAACTGGGCCAGTGGGGGTGCAGGCAATAGCTTGGACTACATGGAGGTAGTTCATGGATGCATGCGAGGTTCGGATTCGAGCAGTCAAGCTCCCCATCAAGTTCGGAAAGCGCCTTGGAGCGACCATTCGCCAAATGGGCCAAAACATGGTGCTGGTTGCCTGGAACGGGCGTGACGCAGGCGTGAAGTTGCCAGGCTGGTGTGGATTGAATGACTGCATGCATGCCCGACTTCGTTTCCCCGCAGACGTTTGGAACGTCGACTGCATGCGGTAGAAGTTGCGCGCCTGGCGGTTCAGGCGTTCTCGCCCTGGTGCCAATAGCCATGAAGGCCGGGGCCGGCAATTACTGCCAGCGGCCCGATGGTGCGCGCAAATCGTTACGCCGGGGACGCTTGCAACAGTCATGGACATAGCCGACTTGACAGGGACCCCATGCCACCGAATCCCCAGATGTCCCCGTACGGAAATCCCCTCGGAAGTCAGCACACGGGTTGCCTGTGAAGCCGCTGGCGAAATCGTCCACACGATAACCAGTTGATCAGCGTCTGGACTCTGGAATCATGGACCTGTTCACCTGAACGAAATTCCATACCCGCTGCTATACAACCCCAACGCGTACCCTGGGCCATAGCTCCCTTCGACCTCCAACGCTTCGTCGAGGCGCAGGCCTATTGGCAGCATCCGATCCTCGGAGCCAGGCTGAAGGAATGCGTGGAGCTTGTGCTGGCGGTCAAGGGGAAGACCGCGTTCCAGGTCTTCGGGACACCGGACGACCTGAAACCCCGGTCGTCGATGACGCTGTTTTCGGATGCGGTTCCGGCCGAACCATTGTTCAAGCGCGCTCTGGTCAAGTATTTCGATGGGCGGGATGACCCCCAGACCACGGAACTGCTACTCAGTCGTGTCGTTTGGCCGGGGGTGGGGCCATTCGCCGCGCATTGCCCGGGGAACGCACCTAGAGGCGCTTGTGTTGCCCGGCTCCGGAGTCTGCCACCGTCGTCGTCTCAAAACCGGATGGTGAAAGCATGAACGGCTCCAAGGTGCGGTGAGGTCGGCTAGGCGGGAGCAGCGGGGCTAAAGAACGTATTCCGACCGCAACGGTCGACGCCTCGGAGCAGCAACACGGGATGCTCGGCCATGTTCATCTTGCCTCCGCGCTGCACAAACCGCTGGTTCGCCAAATCACGGTCGTAAAGCGAGGTGGTCGGCATGAGTCGCATCGTCATGCCACGGCGTCTTTTGCCAGAGCAATTTGGCTCGGATCCGTGTATCAAGTACACGTCGTGTAGAGACACTTGACCTCGTTCCAATTCGATATTGACCGCTTGCGATTCGTCGAATTCCCCGCTGAGAAGTTCCTCGCTCAATGTCAGATCGGAACTCGGGTTGTGCCGATGTTTGGCGAGGCGCTTGTCACGGTGCGAGCCCTTGATGACGCGAAGGCAACCATTCTCCACCGTTGAATCATCGATGGCGATCCACACCGTGCATGTCGCCAGGGGCCGGATCGGCCAATATTCACCGTCCTGATGCCACGGTGTCGCTTTGCCATTATGGGCCGGCTTACCAAAGAGACTCATGTTCCAAAGCGCAATGTCAGGCCCAATGAGCTGCGCCGCCATATCCAAAATTCCAGGCGTTTGGCAGTATTGCGCAAAACCCATGTCTTCCCGCAGCAAGGCCGGGCAGTTGTCACGCAATTCTGGCCGCGCCTCGATCAGGGCCGCCGTATGTTCATCGATCGCCTGCAAGACGGCCTGCGGAACGCGAAAGTCGGGAACAACATACCCATGTTCGGCATAGTGATCGATCTGTGCGCGGCTCAGCATGGCATTTTCTTTCCCCTGGAACACGACCCTCGACAACGTCAGCGAATGAAAAACCTCACTCGCATTTCCCTTCGCGTCCAGCGGGATCAGCCCCGATATTTGACTTGGGCTGGATCGATCTGACGGATAGGCAGGAACAGCGTTGTGTCACCACGTCCAATGATCAGTGTAGTTCGCTATCGCGATGTGAACTCCAGTTGAAGGTGGAGGCAAGGGTATTGAACCTGATTATCAGTTCATCGTCGAACTCCCCGCATTGCGCCAGTTGGCCAGCCTCTGTGTGCGAAGACTACCCCTACTTGGCCAGAGCACCGTCGCGAATAGCGATCACAACCAGCCTTCGTCCGTGGCGATGTACGCGATATCGCCGGCCCAGACCTTGTCTGGTTGTGCCACGGTGAACTGCCGGCCGAGCAGGTTTGGCGCGTTCGGCAAGGCTTGTATTGAACCACTCAGCAAGGTGTACGTTTTCAGCGGGCAAGGCCAGTCAGGTCTGGCTCTGGTCGGTTTCCAGGCCCGGCGCCGAAAGGCGGGTTGAGGCTTTTCGGGTACTGTGCCTGGCGCACGATGCCATCCAGAATGGTTGGTATCTCGAACAGCGCGCGGTTCTGGTAGCCCCGCACACGGCTGCGGAACTCCTCCAGGCGACCCAGCAGTTCTGCCACCGCCCGGTCGATGGTGCGAAAGCTGTCATGCACGATGCCGAACCCGTTCTCGGTGACCCACTGCGCGTTGTAGCGCTCCTGCGGCATCGTCCAGGTGTTGTCGACCACGATCACCGGCAGGCCCTGTTGCACGGCTTCGCTGATGCTGCCAGGGCCGGGTTTGCCGATGAAAAAGTCGGCCAGCCGCATGTAGCGCGGGATGTCGGACGCAAATCCCACCACCAGCCGGGGCGCACCTGGCGGCAGAGCGCTCAACTCCTTCGCCAGTGCCTGGTTGTGGCCACACACCAGTATGAGCTGGGTGGACTCCCGCAGCCTTTTCGCGATGCCCAGCATCGCCTTGGAACCATGGCCACCAAACAGCACCAGACCGGTCGGCCGATCCGGGTCGAGGCCCAGTTGTCGCATGTGTGCAGCGCGGTCCCCGGTGGGCGCTTCGTAGAACGCCGGGCGGATGATCATTCCGGAAGTGGCATGCACGCGGCCCGGTGAGTGGCCGGCTGCCAGGGCCTGCCCGACCGCCCTGGCGGTTCCGCAGATGAAGTGCTGTTGCTGGTCCGGTTCGATCCAGAAATGCGGCGGAATGTCGGCCAGGTCCGTCAGCACGGTAGCATATGGCACGCCAGGCAATGACATCGCCAGGCTCTCGAAAATGGACCGGTTGAAATTGGGTACCAGCGAGACCACGATGTCGGGCTCGGTCTGCAGCCAGTGCTGCTGCAACTGTTTGACCAGCGTCGTGTGGGTCAGTCGGATCAAACCCTGCAGGATTTTCAACTCCTGCGCCATGCCGATGGTCCAGCCGCGGGCGAGGCGCTGGTTGTACCAGTCCTCAGGGGCGCTGCCGGTCACCTTGCGAAACCGGTCCTGCGGGTCGAGCACCTCGAACAGGTTGACCAGGCGCACGCGCCAGCGCTGCGGGTCGCGCTGCAGGACCGACTGCAGGGCTAGCGCCGAGGACCGGTGCCCGCCGCCAGCGTTGAAGTAGATCAGGTCGATGATGGTTGGCGTGGGCATGGCGTGATATGTGCGTAGGTGTTCAGTAAAGCGCGCCTGTGTGACAAACAGGTGGCATCCCCCGCTGGGTTTTCAGGAAACCCGCTCAGGGCATAGGCAGCTGCGCAAGTGCCTGACCATCAAGCGCTGCGCCGGCGTTCATCGAACAACGGCTGCAATGTGTGGCGCAGCACTTGCTCACCAGCCAGCTCGACTGCCGGACAGCCACCCGGTGTCGCAGTACCGGGCGGGTGCGCCGGGCATGGCGCGGGCCTGATCGGGCGGGCACAATCGCCTGCATGACTCCCGCCTGCATCTTCCACATCTGCACCCGCGCCGCCGCCGAGGCCGCGCGCGCCAGCGGCAGCTACCGCACCGCAAGCCTCGACACCGAGGGCTTCATCCACATGTCGCAGGCGCACCAGGTACACACCGTGCTCGATGCGTTCTATGCCGGCCAGCCCGACCTGGTGCTGCTGCTTGTCGTGCCGCAGTTGCTGCGCTCGCCGCTACGCTTCGAGGCACCATCGACGCTGCCACATGCACCGGGCGCTTTGCTGCCCGATGCCTCGCAGTTGTTCCCGCACCTGTACGGCGCGCTCAACATGGACGCGGTGGTGGACGTGCTCGACGTGGCGCAGTTCCAGGGAGCGCCGGTGCACCCGGACACGGCGGCACTGCTGCAACACTACCGCTTCGAGCGGCTGCCGGTGGAGGGAACGCTGTACCGCAGCACCTGGCGCTCAGGCAGCGTGGACGACCCCCGCCCGCCCGCCGGCACGGCCATGATCGGCCTGTATGCCGACAGCCCGCGCAGCGTCTCCTGCTTCCACCGGCTGACGCGGGACGAGGTCTGGCATGTGTACGGGGGCGACGCGTTCACCCTGTACCTTCTGCACCCGGACGGCCGCAGCGAGGAAGTGCTGATGGGCCCCGACCCACTGGCTGGCCAGCGGGTCCAGCAACTCATTCCCGCTGGCGTGTGGCAGGCCGGTTGCCTGGTGCCTGGCGGGCGCCATGCACTGTTCGGCTGCACCATGGCGCCGGGCTTCACCGGCGGCTGCTTCGAGGCGGCGCAACCCGAGGTGCTGATCGCGCTGTACCCGCAGCAGGCGGCCACCATCCGGCGCCTGGCGGTCATCGGCGCGGCGCTGGCCATGCCGGCAGGCTTCGCGCCCTGAGCGTTTTCGATCGCTGGATTGGCCCGGTTTCAGGGCGGCGTTGCATGTCGATGCCGAAAGCGCAAGCTTCAGCGGAGACCAACTTGTACTCAAGTTATGTCGTAGCCAAAACCCGCTTGAGCAGCCACGCCCAGCTGATACGTCCAGGCCCAGCTTGGGCGGTTTCGGTCTAGGCCTCGCACTGGACGCCGGATGCGCCAACCCCTGGCGCTTGCTCATCCTTGGGCGGCCCCTGCGGCACTACCAGCGGGCGCAGCTTGGCGTTTGGGGACAGCACCCCGTGAAAGCGGATCAGTTGCAGCCTCGGCCTGGGAGCCAGCGCTGCCAGCCGCTGCAGGAACTCCAGCGGGCTCATCACCAGGTGCGTGCTGCCGGTTGTTGAATCGGTTGGCGTCGGGCCGAAAAAATTCGCCATCTCGGGGATTTGGTGTCGAACTCGGGTGTACGGCATGCGCCGTGGCGAGCGAGATCGACAGATCGGTCGAGGTGGTGTCGGTGGACGACACGAGCTGTCGGTCCTGCGCACGCTGACAGCGCGGCAGGGCTGGCTGGAGCCCACGCGCGCGCTGCTGCCGGAGGCAGAACTGCTGCAAGCACTCAAAGCTGCCATAGATAACCTTCATAAACCGTTTGCGGTCATTTCCCGGAAACGACAAACCCCGCCGAAGCGGGGTTTGTTCATGCATCGCCGAAAAGACTCAGGCGTTGACCTTTCGCCGACGGGTTATCGCCCCGATCAGTCCCAGACCTGCCAGAAACATCGCATAGGTCCCGGGTTCGGGGACGGCCGGGACGCCAACGCCTTCAAGAATGGTGAATTGGTCAGGCGCGAGTTGGATGCCATCCTGAAAGGCGCTGTAACCGACGAATCCGGCCGTGTGCGACCAGTCCAGCTCACCTTCGTTGACCTTTCCCCATAATCCAACAGAGAACGCGACATAACGGTCACTCGCGACGAGGTAGTCGAGCTTGCTTGTGCGGAGGGTCACCTGGTCACCAAATACAACGGACGTGTTCGGACCGCTCAGGTCAATCAAGGTTTCAGCACCAAAATCGCGGTAGGACTGGATGCCGAAGTAGGTTCCCCAACTGATGGTCAAAAGCGCGCTGGCGTCGTCCGAGGCATGAGTACTGCCCGTCGCGGAAATATTGAACGTCAAGGCCAGATCCGCCGGCTGGCCGTTCGCCGTCGATAAAAAGATCTCATCGCGGTAATAACCACCAGATTCCCATACGCCGCTGTAGCCGGATGCACTGACCAGGCCTTTCAACTCCTTGTACCTGGACTCGCCCATGGCCTCGACGGATTGCCCGCCAGCAGCCGACAGATAATCCGCCCGCGTCGTCGCGTCTTGGAACGTTTTCTGGTCGGTGGCCCTCTCGACTCTGGAGCTGAGGTCCGGCGTCGGCCATTCAAACACCCTGGCGCCGTTTCCTTGCCAGAATTTCGGTTTCGTCGCCCCGATCTCGGCTGCAAAACCCTCTGACAAGAAAACAAAAGGAAGAAACACTGCGGCAAAGCTAGCGGCCAACGCCCGATGGTTCAGCATGAAATGACCTTCCTGTGAGTTGAGGGGTCTGCAGATCGTCAGGTCCTCAATCGAACACTCGAATTGAGGCGATTGGCATCCTGCATTGGCAAGTCTCCATGAGATACCGCATGGCCTGATTGATTTGAGTCAACAGGAGTCTGAACAAGTTACCGTCATCTTGGCTGGGCCGATCTATGCAGGCGATAAGAATAGGACTTTTGAACGCCATAGGACGCCCCAAGAAAGGGCCTGAAAAATCCCCCGGCCGGGCCTGCAGGGAGCCGAAGTACGCAAGTGCGGGTGGATTCAGCGCGCAGGCCGGGCGTCTGTCGGCTCGGCGCTGGCGAGTTGGCAGGTCTTTGAAGGTTCACGGGTCGCTGGATTGGCACGGTCTCATGCCAGCGTTGCATGTCTATGCCGAAAGCACAATCTTTAGCGGAGCCTAACTTGTACTCAAGTTATGTCGTAGCCAAAACCCGCTTGAGCAGCCACGCCCGGCTGATGCGTCCGGGCCCAGCTTGGGCGGTCTCGGTCTCGGCCTCGCACTGGACGCCGGATGCGCCAACGCCTGGCGCTTGCTCACCCTTGGGCGGCCCCTGCGGCACTAGCAGCGGGCGCAGCTTGGCTTTCGGGGACAGCACCCCGTGGAAGCGGATCAGGTGCAGCCTCGGCCTGGGAACCAGCGCTGCCAGCCGCTGCAGGAACTCCAGCGGGCTCATCACCAGGTGCGTGGTGCCGTCGCGCCAGAGGGTCTTGAGCTTGAGTTCCGCCTGGCCGGCGGCGTCAATCTGTACCCTGTGGGCGTTCGAAATTCGTATCCCTGCAACTACCTCGGAGAAATCTTTCAGCAAACCTGTGATGCAAGCAGACCTATCGCAAATGAGTTGGCAACCGACCATCGACCGCAACCAGAATTGTCGGATACCTTTACACCTCTCACATCAAGCAGTGCCAGATTTCACATAACAATCTGATTCTTCAGCAGAACTTGTGCTTGGCCCGTTTATTGCGCCACTTAGTGTTTACCTGCGGTTGCGGGGAATTTGCAGTCGGAATACACCGGCAGGGGCCGACAACAAGGGGTTCACCATGATTGCGCAACAGATCGCCGTCGCCGGCACAAGGCGGCTCAGATATCTGGCCCTCGCGGCCGTTGCAGGCGCAAGCTTCAGCGCCACCCCGGCATTCGCTTTCGATGCCTGCGGGAACGAAGCCCTCAGGGAATTTATCGAAAGTACTGGGGTCGTCCTGAACTGCACGGGTTATCCACGGCCTGGCGATAGTGGCAACAATCCTGCGATGCCCACCAGCTCCGGCCCCGGCGGTTTCGGCGGCGGCGGTCCCGGTGGCGGCGGCCCTGGCGGTGGCGGCGGCCCTGGCGGTGGCGGCAGTCCTGGCGGTGGCGGCAGTCCCGGCGGCGGTGGTAACAACAACAGTAACGCCCTCGCATTCGGGGGCGGTACGGGCGGCGGCTCTGGCGGCAGCGGCGGGAGCGGCAGCGGCGGGAGCGGCAGCGGCAGCGGTGGTGACTTCGCGCTTATCGGGGACACCGAGTTTCGATTCCGTTTCGGCGGCGTCGGCACGTGCTTGCCGGGCAGTGATCCCACCTGCTGGAAGCAAAACGAATGGACCTTCATCGATCCGGCGGTGGCGGTCGGCTATCTGTTCACCATCGATGGCGGCCAGAATTTCATGCGCGTCGTGCTGCCGGAAATCGGCGACAACCGCTTCGATATCTGGAGCCTTTCCGGATCTACCACCACCAATCTGGTGCGCGATTGGCAGTCTGGGGTCGCATATACCTTCGATCCCGGCCTCTCGGCCTTCATCGTCACCGGCATTGAAAATGGCCCGGCGGCGAATCTTCCCGGCGGCTTTGTCACCGGCCTCAAGCTGACCAGCGGTGGCCCCTTGGACACTCCGTTTGAAATCACCCAGACCTCGATGGTGGAATTTTCCGCTTCTGTCGTACCCGAGCCAGGCACCTGGGCCCTGATGCTGGGCGGCGTGGCGATACTGGCGCTGCGCACACGTCGCTACCGCGGCTGATCTGAACGGTCGCACCACATTGACACTTGCGAACGCGGGATAGCAAGTAGGAATTTCAAACGCCGTAGGACGCCCCAAGAAAGGGACTGAAAAATCCCCCGGCCGGGCCTGCAGGGAGCCGAAGTACGCAAGTGCGGGTGGATTCAGCGCGCAGGCCGGGCGTCTGTCGGCTCGGCGCTGGCGAGTTGGCAGGTCTTTGAAGGTTCACGGGTCGCTGGATTGGCCCGGTCTCAGGGTTGACCCTGATGTTGGCCAGGGCGTGCCGACACAGCGCGCAGCGCCACCGGCGGCTGCAGGGTAGCCGCTGCCCGCAACGACAGGTTTCCGACAGCGCAAGCGGCTCAGGCAGCGAAGTGCGGCCCCGCCTCGCGACCCTGCCCTTGGGCGGCGACTGTGCCAGTCAGGCCCCGGGGGCGCGAGGATCTTGTCGGTCACCAGCCGATGCAGGCTGGCGGCGAGGATCTTGGGTTCCCCGGTGGCGCAGTTCGGGCAACTCTGCCGCAGCGGGCTTCTCTTTGCGCGCTGCGCCTTACTGCTTCGTGCGGCGCCGTGCAGCAACACCGATAGCGCAAAGACCGGCCAGCAGCATGGCGTAGGTCTCAGGCTCCGGTACCGGTGTCGCGACGCTGAAGTTGTCAATGCCGAGCCCGTCGTCCTGACCGGACAAATCGTTCATGGTCCAGCGCATTGCCAGGGTTTGGCCGGCGCCCCAGTTCAACCCGGTCAGGGTGCCTGAGCGCGACGCCTGGTTTGCCGGAGAATTGCCATTGAGTGCCGTTTCCGGCGTCGGCCCGGCAACGACCACCGAGCTGAATGACAGTCCAGCAAATGCAGACAAGCCAGCATCATTGATCGATGTCGCGACACCATACGCAAAACCGAGCGTGTTGGCGCCGCTGGTCGTGTCGCCGATGCGCCACTGCTCACCGGTGAAGGCAACGTCGAGCGCGTTGATGGTTGCCCCCGAATTGTTGACCATCAAAACGCCAAAACGGTTGATCTGGTTGCTCGTAGGTACAGCACCAAGTGCCCTTTCGGCGCTGGAGGTGGTGCCAAAGCTGATCACGCCGCGGCCCCCGCCGCTGCCCAGACTGCCATCCTGTGCACGGAACTCCGTATTGGCCGAGCTTCCCAGAGGATTGCCGAAATACCAGCCGTCCAGCCCGGTCGCCCCCGCAATGGTCGAAAAACTGTGTGGTCCCTTACCGAGAATGACCGTCGTGGTCGACGGGGTTGGGGGAAGCCCGTCGAAATTCTGAAAATAGCTGGCTCCGGTGAACGACACGTTCGCGGCGCCGGCTTGCGCCGCCGCTGCAAGAGCCAACACGATCGCGGATGCCTTTAGAAAACGATTCATGGAAACCTCAAAAGATAAGTTGGTGAACAGACCAGGTGGCAACCAACTGGCATTTATTGTTTGCGGCGCCGCGCCGCGCCGCTCAACACTGCCAGCCCGGCCAGCAGCAGTGCATAGGTTTCGGGTTCGGGCACCGGCGCGTAGACGAACAATGAAGACGAGAATTGGTTGGTGTCGAAGTCGCCGTTGTCGGACACCAGGTAGATATAGCCCCGGTCGTCCATCGTCACCCCTTCGATCTGCGCCGTGCCCACGCCAGGAACATCGTTTGGCAATGTCAGTTGGCTGACCACTGCGCCAGCCCGGGTCATTTCCTTGAGCCCCCCAGCGTTGGTCAGGACCAGCAGGTTGTTGGATGCCGCACCGGCAAAGGCGGCGATATTCGACAGCGCGTAGACGTCGTTCAGGTCGGCGAAGCCGATATTCTCCGGCGTGAACAGCGATGTGGCGTTGGCGGTGCTGGAGGAGCCGTTGGTGGCTGAACCACCGGCACCGTCGAACGTGATCGAGGTCTGGAAGATGTTCTGGGAGGCACCGCTGCCGGCGGCCTGGTTGACCAGGATGAAACTATTGGAACCGTCGTAGGTGATGCCTTCCAGGCCCTTGTTGCCAACGCTGGTGCCGAGCTTCACGGTGGACGTATTGTCGCGGTTGAGCGTGGTGCCTGCGGCGTAGTCGAAGCGCACCGCATTGCGTTTGCGCTCTTCGATCATCACGAAGGTGCTGCCGCCCACCCAGGCCAGGCCTTCCAGGTCATCGAACTCAACACCAATACGCGAAGGGCCAGTCGCAAGCCCCAAAGTCATCGAGTTGATGACCGAGCCATCCAACCTGACCTGTTGAACATACTGGCCGCCGTCGCCGACGATGAACAGCGTATTGGTGTTACGGTTCCAGGCTACCGCAGAAGCTTCGTACTGAGTCGTCGAATCCGGCGTCTGGATAGGCAGATCGTAGGTTCCGAAGAGCCCGTAGTCGCCAAGGCCGGCCCATTGGGCGCTGGCAGAAAAGCTGATGGTGACGACAACTGCAGCAAAGCTTGCCTTGAGCGCAAAAGACGACAATGTATTTCCCCTGAAGTTGTCTTGCAGGCAATTCCCATGCACGACAGGTTGTCGGGACGGGCTGATCGACCCAAGGTCGGCGCGTAGCCGTTACACGAACGACTATCTTCTCACTTTATTGCTTCAATATGACAGTTCAGCGCTTGCGCCTGGCCCGGCAGATAGTCCGAACGACCATGCACTCCCGTCTGGGCTCGCGCGCCGGACAGCGAGGGATGGCTGGTGCGTCCGCGCACCGGGTGGCCCGCCTCGGTGGTGTTTGTTGCAGCGCACAAACCGCTCTAGCATCGGAGCCCTGCTGCCTGCTGGGAGGGCCGCATCGCGGAGGAGTACCCCAAGGCGCAGCGGCGCGGTGGTGCCGGGCAGGGCGAGGCGGAGCAGCGTTTCAAGGACTTGTTCGGCGGCGGCGAACCGGGCTGACCGTCGCGCTGGGGCTGGCGTGCGTGTCGGGCAGGCTGGCCACTTCCCGGGCCATCGCCGCAAATTTGGCGACCGGTCCGTGCAGTTCCTCCTTGCGATAGGCAAGGGTCAGAGGCGCATCGATGCGGGGGCTCTCGGCCAGCGCGCAATAGGCGATCGCATGGCAGTGCGTGCCCTGCATGGAGGCAGGCACGACAGATACCCCGGCGCCGGCCGCCACCAGGTTCAGGCAGGTGGTCGTACGCGGCACTTCGGCAACGATCCGCGCCTCGAAGCCCAGTGCATGGCACAAGGCCAGCAGATTGGCATACATCCCCGGCGCGCCTGGCCGGCGGACCAGGACGAAACCCTCGTCGGCCAGGTCGGCCAGCGACAGACGGTACCGGCCCTGGCGCTTGCGACGCGCGCGCAGCAGGCGGTGGTCCACGGGCAGCGCGGCCAGCACGGGCTCGCGCAGCAGCATTTCGAACGCCATGCCCCGTGGATGCGCGTTCGGCTCGCGCAGCAAGCCGCAATCGAACCTGCCGGCGGAGATGCCTTCGATGATCCCCGCAGCGTTGTTTTCGTCCAGCACCAGGTCCACGCCGGGGAAACGGGTGCGGTATGCGCGCAGCACGTCCGGCGTGAGCCGGTGTGCGGCAGCAGAACTGGTAAAGGCGATGGCAAGGCGCCCGCGTTCGCCGCCGGCTGTGCGGGCGATCCGGTCTTCCAGCGACGCCACATCGGCGAGGATGCGGCGCGAGTCGTCCAGGAGCAGTTCCCCTGCCGGCGTCATGGAGACACCGCGCGCATGGCGCCGCAGCAACTGGGCCCCGACCCGTGTCTCCAGCGACTTCATCTGTTGGCTCAGTGGCGGTTGCTGCATGCCCAGCCTCTGCGCTGCGCGCGTGATGTGGCCTGCGTCAGCCACTGCGACAAAGTACCTGAGCTGTTTCAAATCCATCGTGCGCGAGCATATCTCGAAAGTATGCAAAGCGAGATTATTCGTATTTGACATATGACTGGAGGAAAACTTACATTGGCTCCCCATTACCAGCAGGAGACACGAAAACCATGACAAAGCGCACGACTGCCGCTGCAGTAGCCATGGCATTGGCCGCCGCGATGGCCACAGAGGCCGTACGCGCCGATGCACCTCCGATCAGCGTGCTGTTCGTCGGCAACAGCTACACCTTCGGTCGCGTGGACCCGGTGCTGAGCTACAACGCCGCCAACGTCCGGGACCTCACGCAGCCCCAGGGTCCGCTGAACGGCGGGCGGGATCCTGCGCTGACTTTCACCACCGGCGCCCCCTTCACCAACCTGACCGGCACCAATTCCTATCCGGTGGGTACGATCAATCCCGCCACCAGTCAGCCGTTTACCTCCTATTCGCCGCATTCCCAGACCCAGGCCTGGGGAGGTGTTCCCGGCATCTTCAAGCAGATGACGGTGCAGGCCGGGCTGAACTACGACGTCGCGCTGTCCACGCGCAATGCCGCCACGCTGCGGGGGCATTTCCTCAACACTGCCAATTCGAACTGGAACCTGCGCGGCAACATCCGCAGTGACAGCTGGGACAAGGTCGTACTGCAGGAACAGAGTGACGAACCCTTGACGGCCCAGACGGTCAACGGCTCGGTGCTGGCGTCCAACTTCGCCAGTTTCCAGGCCTATGCGGATGTTATCGAGAACTATGTCCACAGCGGCGCGGCCCTGTCGTACCGGGAACGCGATCTGTTCACCGGCGGCAACAACACCTTGCGTACCATCGAAGCCAATTCCAATGCCAACAGCGCTGCCCAGCTGTACCTGCAGCAGACCTGGGCGCGTCCCAACATGATCAACGCGCCAGGCGCAACCATCATCGACCCCGCGACCGGCAACGCCACCTACGACACCAGCAAGCCGGCGACATCGTTCTTCGCGAGCCTGGAGGCCATGGCGGCAGACCTTCGTCAGGCCTATCTGGCCGCTGCCGCCAATGCAGCCCTGGACAACACGGGTGGTTTCGCGGCCATTGCGCCGGTGGGGGATGCTTTTTTGCGCGCTGTCACCAGCGGTGTCGCCACGCGCGACATGTATGCCGCCGATGCCGCCACCGATGGCCTGGTCGACCTGTGGTTCAACGACGGCACGCATGCCGCCGTACATGGTTCCTACCTCAGCGCGCTGACCCTTTTCGGCACGCTCACCGGCCTGGACCCCGCGATGCTGGGCGCCCAGGAGATTGCAGCCCGCGACCTGGGCATCAGCAGCGCCGAGGCGCTCGCACTGCAGCGGGTGGCCAGCGACCAGCTGGGTTTCGCGGCCCCGGTGCCCGAGCCCGGAGCATGGGCGCTGTTCGTTGCGGGGCTGGCTGTGCTGGTCTGGCGCCAGCGGCGTACTCATTCCGAGAGTGCGCGCCGGATGCTTCCTGCCTGACGCGCCAGCAGCGCGTCGGCGACGGCGGCATCCGTGCAGCGCCTGAGCGCGACGATGGCGACCTTCAACCGCCAGGCGCAACTCTCCAGCATCTGGCATGCTGCATGTTCCATGGCGCCAGATGCACGCATGGTGAGGTCTACCGCAGGCAGGCGCAGCCTGCTGTTGCTGGCCCGCAAGGTCGACCATCAGGTTGCCGCGCACCTTGTGCAGGCGGACCATCACGGCGCTGGCGGCACGCACGGCCTGGACTGCAATAAGCTGGTCGTTGGCACAGGCACCTACCAGTTGTTGCGGACCCTACAGATCAAGAGTTGATGGTCTGCATGTTGGTTGTTGGCTATTGCTTTGGCATCCGCTGCGATCGTCACCTGTGTGAAGAGGTGCAATTGAACCTGGCGTATCGCTGGTTCTGCAAGCTCGATCTCGAGGACAGGATTCCCGACCGTTCAAGGTTCTCCAGGAGCCGCCACGCCCGGTTTCACGAGAGTGAGACCTTGCGCCATGTGTTTGAGAAGGTGTTGCAGCGATGCGTACCTTGGGGGTTGGCAGGTGGCGAAGGTTTCACAGCAGATGCCAGCGTCATCCAGGCCGATGTCAATCGTGCTCGGGGCACGCTGGCGGGCCAGACCATTACGCCTACTCCACCAACTACCTGATCGATCTGGGTGCCGGAATCATCATGGACGTGCAGTTCACACCGGCATATCGCACAGCAGAAGTGGATTCGACCAGGATGATGGCGGACACGCTGCACCGAGCGGGCACAGCAAAGCGCAACCCGTGCAACACCTTCAACACCACCCATCTGCAAGACCCCTGCAAAGCCCCAGCGGGTGCATGGTTCCCGGCGAACGCAATCTGTGTTGTGCGGCTATGATCTTTGACGGACGAGGCGCCCACAGGCAAGCGGGAACTTGGCAAACTTCTTGCTGCATTGTGGCGACACGGACGCGGAACACACCCATGTGGCGCGGACATCATGGGCAAGCTTCGCTGCTACGGTCAGGCAAACCACTTTTTTGGCAAGATTATCGTGACACGATCAGGTAACCTATCGAGGATTGCAGGCTGGCTGTTGTGGGGTGCGCTGGCAGGCTCGGCTTCCTGGGCGGATGACAGTGGCACGGCGAAAATCGTGCAGGGCGATGTGCGGGTCGAGCGATCGGGTGCCTCGTTACCCTTGCGTGTCGGGGATCCGGTCAGGGAAAAGGATCGGATCATCGTGCCCGTCGGGGGCAGCGCCGGCATCACTCTGCGCGACGACACCCGCATCAGCATGGGACCCCGGTCAACCCTGGTCATCAATGGTTTCAGCTTCGACGCCAAAACCCAGGAAGGAAACGTCGACACATCGATCCTGCTCGGTGCCATGCGTTACGTGACTGGCCTTGTCGGTCGGCGCAGTCCGGCTTCGGTCCGCGTCGCCACTTCGACCGCGACCATCGGCATCCGCGGTACGGATTTCATTGTCGAGGTGCCCGGCGATGAATAAGGTCGTCAGCCGGATCGGATCGGCCTTGATTCCGTTCATCCTGGTGGCTTGCGCCGCGCCGCCGGTAGCTGTGCCCCCGCCGCCGGTCGCTGTGCCCAAGCCGCCACGGTCTGATCGCATCGTGCTCCTGCCCCAGGCCGATGGGTCGCCCAGCGCGGTCGTGGTGCGACCCATGGGCGGCGGTGAGGCGGTGCTCTCCGAGCCGTACGCTACGGCGACCGTCACGACAACCAGCGTGCAGACTTCCGTCGGCACAGCGGGCGACATAGAAACCAGATACAAGTCACTATTCGACGCGATGCCGGCGCAACGCCGCAGCTATACCGTCTATTTCGAGATCGGTGGCGATCGCCTGACACCCGACTCGGCCCGCCGACTCGACGAGATACTCGCCGAAGTCGCCAAGTTGCCGGCTCCCGAAGTGCAGGTGGTCGGGCACACCGACGCACTGGGCACCGACAGCGTCAATGACGAGATATCCATGCAGCGCGCCAGGATCGTGCGCTTGCGTCTGATCGAAAGGGGGATCAAGCCGGAGCGGATCGGGGCGACCGGTCGCGGCAAACGGGAGTTGCTGGTGCCCACCAGGGACGGTGTCGCAGAGCCACGCAACCGTCGGGTCGAGATCCAGGTTCGGTAGGCTTTGCCTCACTCCGGGCCGGGCCAGGCCGCGTACGCCAGGGCGACTCGAGGCGGGCCACAAATCCCTCCACCGGGTTGTACTGGCCCGCAATGCGCCGGTCGACCAGACTCTGGCAGATCGCCATGGCCTTGCGCTAGAAGCGCAGTTGGGCCCCGCTGAAATCGCGGTGGGGTTCGCACGGGGAGGTGGCAGCCGGATCAACAGCCGGTGGCCAGGGCGGGGGAATTTGGATAACCAGGAAACACGGGCCTTTGCGGCCCTCGCCCGGGCGCATGGACTGGCCCAGCAGCTTGGGCCGTGCCCCTTTCTTCAGCAGCGCACGCATGTCGGCGGCGTCGCCCTGCCCCACCGCGGAGGTCAGGTCGTAGCAGGTCTTGGCGTGCATGGGTTGGCTTGTGGGTGGACCTTCAGTGTCCGGGCGAAGGCATTCAGCCTCTCCGGGTTTCTCCTGATGACCCCATTCATTAATTAATGAAAAATTAATGAATTCGGAGTGGCATGGTGCTGCTCCGGATGGCACACCGCTGCGGCCATTGCCATGCAGCAACCCTTTCTTATCTGGAGACATGATGCTGAAACTCTCGAAACTTGCGATCGCTGCCGCTCTCACAGTGGCCGGCTCTGCGGCATTGGCCGGTGAAGTGGAGGTCCTGCACTACTGGACGTCTGGCGGCGAAGCCAAGTCGGTTGCCGAGCTCAAGAAAATCATGCAGGCCAAGGGCCATGTATGGAAAGACTTCGCGGTCGCCGGTGGTGGTGGCGACAACGCCGCCACCGTGCTCAAGAGCCGCGTGGTGTCGGGCAACCCGCCCGCCGCCGCCCAGATCAAGGGCCCGGCCATCCAGCAATGGGCCGCCGAAGGCGTGCTGGCCAACCTGGACGCTGTTGCCAAGGCCGAGCAGTGGGACAAGCTGCTGCCCAAGGTGGTGGCCGACGTGATGAAGTCCAAAGGCAACTACGTGGCGGCGCCGGTCAAACTGCACCGCGTCAACTGGATGTGGGCCAATGCTGCCGTGCTGAAAAAAGCCGGCGTGACCGCAGCCCCCAAGACCTGGGACGAGTTCTTCGCGGCTGCCGACAAGGTCAAGAAGGCCGGCATGATCGCCGTCGCACACGGCGGCCAGAACTGGCAGGACTTCACCACCTTCGAATCGGTGGTGCTGGGCGTGGGTGGCGCCAAGTTCTACCAGGACGCACTGGTCAAGCTCGACCCGAAGGCGCTGACCAGTCCGACCATGACCAAGTCGCTGGAGACCTTCCGCAAGATCAAGTCCTATACCGACCCTGCCGCCCCCGGGCGCGACTGGAACCTGGCCACGGCCATGGTGATCCAGGAGAAGGCCGCCTTCCAGTTCATGGGCGACTGGGCCAAGGGTGAGTTCAGCGCTGCAGGCAAGGTGCCGGGCAAGGACTACCTCTGCGCCGCCGCTCCCGGCACCGCCAGTGCCTACACCTTCAACGTGGACTCGTTCGCGATGTTCAAGCTCAAGGACGCCGGCGCACAGAAGGCCCAGGGCGACCTGGCCGCCGCCATCATGGGCACCGACTTCCAGGAAGTCTTCAACCTGAACAAGGGTTCGATCCCGGTCCGCCTGAACATGAAGATGGACAAGTTCGACGACTGCGCCAAGCTCTCCAGCAAGGACTTCGTGGACACCGCCAAGAGCGGTGGCCTGGTGCCCTCCGTGGCCCACGGCATGGCGATCGCCCCTGCCGCCGAAGGCGCCATCAAGGACGCGGTGAGCCAGTTCTGGAACGACGACAAGATCTCGGTGGCCGACGGCGTGAAGAACATCGCCAAAGCCGCGACGACGAAGTAAGCCGCTTCCCGGGCCCGTGCGTGGCCCGCCCGACAGGCCCGCCCCGCGCGGGTGGGCCTGTTCCTGGGAACCCCCATGAAAACCGCTGAAACCCTGTTGCCGAAACTGGTGATCGCCCCTGCCTTCGTGCTGGGCTTCGCGTTCATCTACGGCCTGATGATCTGGAACGGCGTGCTCTCGCTGACCGGCTCGCGCATGCTGCCCAACTACGAGAACTTCGTGGGCCTGGAGCAATACGCCCGGCTGTGGGAGATGGACCGCTGGTACGTCGCCTTGAAGAACCTGGGCATCTTCAGCGTGCTGTACGTGGGGGGCTCGATGGCGGTGGGCATGGTGCTGGCGATCTTTCTCGACCAGAAGATCCGCGCCGAAGGCTGGCTGCGCACGATCTACCTCTACCCCATGGCGCTGTCGTTCATCGTGACCGGCACGGCCTGGAAATGGATTCTCAACCCCAGCGACGGCCTGCAGAAACTCATGCAGGACCTCGGCTGGACAAGCTTCACCTTCGACTGGCTGGTGCAGTCCGACTCCGCGATCTATTGCGTGGTGATCGCGGGCATCTGGCAGTCGGCAGGCTTCGCGATGGCGCTCTTCCTCGCGGGTCTGCGCGGTATCGACGACAGCATCATCAAGGCCGCACAGATCGACGGCGCGTCGCTGCCGCTGATCTACTGGCGCATCATCCTGCCGATCCTGCGGCCGGTGGTGTTCTCCACCGTGCTGGTGCTGTCGCATCTCTCGATCAAGAGCTTCGACCTGGTGATGGCGCTCACCGCGGGCGGCCCGGGTTTCGCGACCGACGTGCCCGCAACCTTCATGTACACCATGAGCTTCACCCGCGGCCAGATCGGCCTGGGCGCGGCCAGCGCCACCATGATGCTGGCCACCGTGGCGGCGATCGTGGTTCCCTACCTGTACAGCGAACTGCGGAGCAAGCCCCATGACCGCTAGATCCTTCTCGCTCGGGCGCCTGTTCGTCTACAGCCTGCTGCTGCTGGCGGCGCTGTTCTTCCTGGCGCCGCTGTATGTGATGGTCGCGACCTCGCTCAAGGACGCAGAACAGATCCGCTCGGGCAACCTGCTGAGCCTGCCCCACGGCCTGAACTTCGAGTCCTGGCGGCTGGCCTGGTCCACCGCCTGCACCGGGGTGGACTGCCGGGGTCTGGCGCCCTTTTTCTGGAACTCGGTGATCATGGCCGTGCCGGCGGTGCTGATCTCCACCGCCTGGGGCGCGGTCAACGGGTATGTGCTGAGCATGTGGAAGTTCCGGGGTTCGGAAGTGCTGTTCGGGTTTCTGCTGTTCGGCGTGTTCATGCCGTTCCAGGTGGTGCTGCTGCCAATGAGCCAGGTGCTGGGCTGGCTGGGCATCTCCAGTTCCATCGTCGGGCTGGTGCTGGTGCACTGCCTCGCGGGCATGGCCGGCACCACGCTGTTCTTTCGCAACTACTACACGGCCGTGCCGCGCGAGCTGGTGAACGCCGCGCGCATCGACGGAGCGGGTTTCTGGCGCATCTTCCTGCGCATCGTGCTGCCCATGTCCACGCCGATCCTGATGGTCACGCTGATCTGGCAGTTCACCAACATCTGGAACGACTTCCTGTTCGGAGTGGCCTTCAGCGGCGCCGACAGCAAACCCATCACCGTGGGCCTGAACAACATGGCCAACACCACCAGCAGCGTCAAGGCCTACAACGTGGACATGGCTGCGGCGATCATCGCCGGCCTGCCCACCATGCTGGTGTATGTGCTCGCCGGGCAGTATTTCGTCAAGGGTCTCACGGCGGGCGCCGTCAAAGGTTGAACCACATGGCTTCTCCACTGCACATCAAGGGCATACGCAAGGCGTTCGGCAAGGGCAGCAAGACGGTGGAGGTGCTCAAGCGCATCGACATCGACGTTGCGCCGGGCGAGTTCCTCATCCTGGTCGGCCCCTCCGGCTGCGGCAAGTCGACGCTGCTCAACATCATTGCCGGCCTCGAGGAGCCCACCGAGGGCGAACTGCACATCGGCGGGCGCAACGTGATCGGCATTGCTCCGGCGCAGCGGGACATTGCCATGGTGTTCCAGAGCTACGCGCTCTACCCCACCATGACCGTGGCCGACAACATCGGCTTCGCGCTGGAGATGCGCAAGGTGGCGCCCGAGGTGCGCAGGAAACGCATCGACGAGGTCGCCGCCATGCTGCAGATCAGCCACCTGCTGGACCGCCGGCCCGCGCAGCTCTCGGGCGGGCAGCGCCAGCGTGTGGCCATGGGCCGGGCGCTCGCGCGCGACCCGCAGCTGTTCCTGTTCGACGAGCCGCTGTCCAACCTGGACGCCAAGCTGCGCGTCGAGATGCGCGCCGAGATCAAGCGCCTGCACCAGCTCAGCGGCATCACCACGGTGTATGTGACGCACGATCAGATCGAGGCCATGACCCTGGGCAGCCGCATCGCGGTGATGAAGGACGGCATCCTGCAGCAGATCGGCACGCCCGACGAGATCTACCGCCGCCCGGCCAACACCTACGTGGCGGGCTTCATCGGCTCGCCCACCATGAACTTCATTCCCGGCCGGGTGGAACGCGCGGGCGACTCCGGCAGGTTCGTGTTCGAAGGCGGGTCGCTGGATCTGCCCTGCCCGGACATGGCACAGGTGACCCTGGGCCAGCGGCCCGAGCACATCCACCTGAGCGACGACGCACCCTGGCGCGGCCAGGTGGTGCTGGTGGAGCCGACCGGGGCCGACACCTATGTGGTGGTGAAGACGCCGGTGGGCCTCATGACCGTGCGGGCGCCGGCCAATACCAGGATCCGGGTGGGCGACACCACGGGCATGACGGTCAGCGGCCGCCACAACAACTGGTTCGACCACCAGTCCGGCGTGCGGCACACGGCCATGGACGCATACCACGCCCCGTGACGCGTCAGGTGAGGGTCAGCACGACCCGCAGGCCCTGAGGGGCGACGCGTTCCACCTGCGCGTCGCCGCCGTGGCGACGCGCGATCTCGCGCACGATGGCCAGGCCCAGGCCGCAGCCGCCCGGCTGTTCATGGGCGCGCCAGAATCGCTGGAACACATGGGCCATGCCATCGTCGCTCAGGCCGGGGCCGTTGTCCTCGACCACCAGGCGGGTGTCCTTGTCTGCCGCATCGACCCTGAGCGTGACCGCACTGCCACGGGGTGTATAGCGCAGGGCGTTGTCGATCAGGTTGGCCATGGCCTCGCGCAGCTGCAGCGCATCGCCCTGCACGCTGCGGTGCTCTTCGCCCTCGAAGCCCAGGTCGACACCGGCCGCGACCGCCCTGGGTGTCCATTCGCGCGCCACCTCGCGCGCCAGCGCCGCGAGGTCCAGGGTGTCGCGCCGGGCCGTGGTTTCGGTGCGCGCCAGGGTCAGCAACTGGTGCACCAGGTGGGCGCTGCGCTCGGCGCCGGTGCGTACCTTGGTCAGCCGTGCGCCGAGCACCGGATCGGTGGTGTCATGCTGCGCCAGTTCGACCTGGCTGATGAGGCCGGCCAGCGGTGTGCGCAGCTGGTGGGCCGCGTCATTGATGAAACGCTTTTCCTGGTTCACGTTGCGCGCCACCTCGCCGAGCAGGCCGTTGATGGCCTGCACCAGGGCATGCACCTCGGTGGGAGCCTGCGTCATGCCGATCGGCGAGAGGGCATTGACCGAGCGGTTCTCCAGCTGCGAGGTCAGTCGGGTGAGCGGCGTCAGGCCGCGCTGGATGCCGCCATAGACGGCCAGGCTCAGCAGCACACCGGCCGCCAGCAGCGGCGCCAGCATGTCGGCGATCAGCTCACGTGCGATGCGCTGCTGCACGGCAAGGCTCTTGCCCACCTGCACGCGCATGGTCTGCCGCGCGTTGTCCTCGCCGTAGTTCACGTCCATGGCCACGAAGCGCATCACCCGGCCCTCCAAGGTGGCGCTGTAGAGCAGTGGCTCGCCGGGCACCGGCGTCAGGTCCGGTGGCTGCGGCAGCTGCTGGTTGCCGAGCAGGAAGCTGCCCGGAGGCGACGACACCATGTAGCTGATGCGGTCGTCCGGGTCCTGTTCGAGCACATCCTGCGCAGCACGCGGGAAATCGATCAACAGCCCGGAGCCGATGGGTTTGACCTGCCGCGCCAGCGCCCGCACCGACTGGGTCAGCGACTGGTCGATGCCTTTCTCCGCGTACGACAGGGCGATGCGGTAGGCCAGCAGCCCCCCGCCGGCCCAGAGCACCAGCTGGGGCAGCAGCAGCCAGATCAGCAGCTGCCGGCGCAGCGACAGGCCTGGCGCGCTCGCCGTCATGGCGTGCCGGCCGATTCCAGCAGGTAGCCCAGGCCGCGGATGTTGCGGATGTTGAGCGTGGAGCCGGCCAGCTTGCGGCGCAGCCGGTGCACATACACCTCCAGCGCGTTGGACGCCATGCCGCCAGGTTCGCCGGGCGCGGACTGCCAGACCGCCAGCACGTCTTCTCGGCTGACCACCTGCCCGCTGTGGCGGACCAGCAGAACCAGCAGGGACCACTCGCGCTGGGTCAGCTCGATGGCCTCGTTGCCCAGCCAGGCGCGTGGCAGCGCCGGGTCCACGCGCAGGCTGCCATGCGCCGGCGGCGGTGAAGGCGCCACAGGGTCGAATGCCGGCAGGCTGGCGCGCCGCAGCATCGACTGCAGCCGGGCCAGCAATTCGTCACGATTGAAAGGCTTGGTGAGGTAGTCATCGGCGCCGGCATTCAGGCCTTCGACACGGTCTTCGATGCCGTCGCGGGCGGTGAGGATCAGCACCGGCAGGGCAGGCAGTCGCAGGCGCAAGCGGCGCAGTACCGTGAGACCGTCCAGCTTGGGCAGGCCCAGATCGAGCACCACACCCTCGTAGGCATCGCTGCCCAGGCGCTCCAGCGCCTGTTCGCCGTCGGCGGCGGAGTCGATGCGATGGCCTGCCTGCATGAGCTGGGCGCTCAATCCGTCGCGCAGCAGTTCGTCGTCCTCAACAATCAGCAGGTGGGCCATGCGGCCAAATTATCCGGGCATTTGGCGCTGGCTCCAACGCTGCTGCACCCCTGCATTCCGACAGGCAGCAGGGCGGATCAGCGCAGCGCCGAAGCCGGGCGCAAAAACTGCCGGGAACGGTGCCGGAATCGACCGAGAACTGGCTGATCTGCCAAAGACATGGTTGTGCATGACCGACATATCGATACGCCCGTTGAGGGTGACCGTGGACTGCGCACGCGCAGCGCCCAGCGTGGCACCGAGAACGGTCAGGGCACCGAGGGACTTTTTCATGTGTGACTACCTTCTGATGCGCCAGTGCATGGTGTGCAGTGGCTGGTTTGCTGATACGCCGACGTCTCCGCTCCGAAGCCCGAAGCTCTACCGGTATTCGAGCAGGGGGAGTGCGGGCTTTTGGTTTGGCACTTGTCGCAAACACCGTCAAGCACGAATCTGCGCCAGGCATGCATTCAACCGGTCCGGCCATCTGGCAAGTGCGCCCGGGCCTTCATGGCCGGGCCAGCCCCCGGGCTGCACCCCCAAACGGCGCGGGTTTCGGCTCTGAAGGTCAGCATGCACCAACGCAGGGAACATGCAGGCAGCCCGGGGCAGGCGCTTGCGCACGCTCCTGTGTTCGCAGGCAGACAGACCACGCCGCACAGTCGTTGCAGCATCCGAACCCGATGCCAACGATTCTGGGGGCCTGATGAACATTCTCGATACCTTGGTGCATGTGTTTCCGTCCGGGCGGATCCGTTGGACGGTGCCCGTGGACGGCGGCTTCTTCGAGTTGCGGGGCCTGACACGGGGTTTGGCGCCGCGCAACTGCGAGAGCCTGGCAACTGGCTGCGCCAGAGCGCGTATCGGCGAGGCCGTGCGGACCAGTTATCTGGTCAGGACGCCAGACTTCCTGCTGTTTTTCCGCACCTGCCCGGACACCCGCGGTACTGCGTCAAGCGGGGCCGCCGTGAGTTGCGGGTTTGCGCCCTTGCCCAGCAGCCGGGCAACCGACCTGGAAGCCTACGCGCTGCGCAGCATTGCGGCAGGCCATTGAACCCGGCAGCGGCCCTGTACGGGCCACAGCCTCCTGCCACCACCAAGAACCGGTACCTATGTGCGACGGCGCACATACCCATGGATGAAATGTCCCTATGGTCAGCCTGCATCCGGGTGTGACCGCCTTGTCCGCCACGAAGCCATGCTGAAAGGCAGACGAACCATGAGACTTTTCATCGGAATTTGCGTGCTGCTGGCGCTTCTGGGTAGTGCACAAGCCTGGCAGATCGCCACAGGCGCAGGCCCCATCGCCATGGCCTTGCTGGTCCTTGGCGGCCTCTTCGGCTGCGGTGCCGCACTGGCCATCCGCGCCAGGCTGCGCAAACGTTATCGACGGCGTCTGCTCGACATGCGCGATTCTGCATTGTGGTGACGGGAAAAGGCAGCCGTGAGAGCGTGTCCTTCCCTGCGGTTGTCAGGGGAGCACCCGCGCCGCCTCATGCGGCGCCCGGAACGGGCTCTGCGACCCGGTCATCGATCGACCGCGGCCCGGCGGTCAGCGCGAAGAAGTCGTTCTGCACCGGGCGATGGGACGCCAGCAGGTACAGGAAATGCAGCCTGAGCGGATCCCGTCGCACCTGCTGCATCATGGCAGGGTCCACCATCTTGTCGAACCGCGCGGAACGCATCCGAAAGCGCACCCGCCGCCGGGCATCCGGCACACCCACCGCGCCGATGGCATCGACCAGGAAGCAGCACAAGGGGTCCTGCGGCGCCGTGTAGTCCAGCCAGGCGATCTCCAGCCCGGCCAGCCGCCGCAGCGCGGGAGCCACCTGCACGTCGTCTCGCAGCAGGGCATAGTTGGCCATCGGACTGGCCAGCGTCAGGTAGCGCAGCCGGCCCAGGCTTTGGCCATTGTCGGCACACAGTTGCGCCACCTGCCCGATCACCACGGCACCGAGCATCGCGCCCATGCAATGGCCCACGACCAGGACTTCGTCCACCGCATCCTCATCGGCAGCCTGCAGCGCCTCGTAGATGCGCCGCGCGAAGCCGGGCAGTCGCTGATCGAGCACCGGGAGTTGCCCGGCCGCCCAGGCGTAGGACCCGTTCAGCGCGTGGGTCAGCCAGACCTGGTTCCAGCGCAGGGCAAGGCGCCAGCCCCACCAGGCGACAACGCCGCCAGACAGCGCCGCCGCTGCCCATCGCCAGCCAACCGACGCCGGGCTGTACGACGCCGCGCCATAGGTCAGGCCAGCCACCACGGCCACTGCAGCCAGCACGCCGATCAGAAAAATCGGGATCGACAGCAGAGCCCATGCCCAGCGCCGAGCCAGCCGCCAGGACGCTGCGTGTCCGCCCTGCAGCAGATGCCGGCTCCAGAACTGGAACACGGCACGCAACCAGGCCAGCAGCCCGCGCGGCACATGGGCACGCGCAATGTCGTCCCAGCACAGGTAGCTGTAAACCGTATCCACCGACGCGCCAGCGGCGCAGGACTGCACCGTCCAGCGGACGCAGTGCTCGCCGTCAGGTTCGCTCGCGCCCACCGCATAGACAGTTGCATCCTCGCCGGCCTGGGTCTGCGACTGGCGCGCCGCCTCGTCACGGTAGACCGCGTGGTAGTGCGCCGGACCGCGCGGGTCGAACCCCGCAAGAAAGAACACCCGGCGCCGATGCACCGGCTGGCCCGTGGTTTGCGCGCGCGACGCATGTTCCATGCTGGCGGTGACCGGGCCGACGCACGCAGGCGATCAGCGAAGCGGCGTCACTTGGGCGGGCGATGCAGGGCGCAGATCTTGTTGCCCGCAGGGTCCCGCAGGTAGGCCAGGTAGATCGGTTTTCCACCCGGGCTCTCGCGGAACCCCGGTGGGTCTTCGCAGTTCGTGCCGCCATGGGCCACGCCCGTGGCATGGAAGGCATTCACCTGCTCCACGGACTGGGCCAGAAACCCCAGCGTACTGCCATTGCCGTGACAGGCCGGCTCACCGTTGATCGGTGTCGAGATGGCGAAGGTGCCGGTCGCGCTGCGGTAAAAGTACCGGTTCCTGTTCGCAACGCCCGGGCCGATACCCAGGGTAGCGAGCACAGCGTCGTAAAACTGCCGCGAGGACTCGAGGTCCTGGGCGCCCAACATGGCATGGCTGAACATGGTTGTCTCCTGGAAGCAGCCCGGACATCGGGACTGCGGTCGAGCACGGATAGTACCCGAGGCCGGCACGCGCTGCCCGCCCGTCGGCATCCGCAGGTGGCGGTTCAGGCCTCTGCGCCGGAAGCGCCGCGCTTGTCCACCACCACCAGCACATCCGCCTTGCACTGCGCCAGCACCCGCTTGGTCACGCTGCCCATCAGCAGTTCTTCGGTGGCATGGGTCCCGTGTTTGCCAAGGATGATCAGGTTGCAGCGGATGCGGGACTCATGCTCCAGGATGTGCTGCACCGCATTGCCGTGCTCCACGACAGGCACATAGTCGCTGCGCTGCAGGCCCGCGCGCCGGGCGAGCGCATGCAGGTCGCGCAGACCCCTTCCCCGGGCTTGGGCGCGGTAGCGGCGCACCTGTGCCGTCGACACACCCGCATACTGCAGAATGCCTTCGAATGGCACATCGAACACATGCAGCAGCACGATCTGCGCATGCGGCGCGATCGCGCGCATGAGGCGGATCGCGATTTCCGAGCCCGTCGAGAAATCCACCGGAATCAACGCACGAAGGTATGGCCCCTTCGCCGGCTTCTTGACCAGCAGCACCGGGCAGGCGCTCTTGCGCAGCAGCCGCGAGGCCGTCGACCCGATGAGCAATCGCCGCAGGGCGCTTTCGCCGCGCGCACCCACCACCACCAGATCGGCATCAACGGTTGCCGCCACCACAGGGACCACCTCGGTGGCCATGCCCTCCTCCACCTGGACCACAAAGGGCACACCCTTGTTGCGCGCGGGGTCCTGCGCGATCGCCTCCAGCGTGGCCCGCTGCTGGGCCATGGCTCTCTGGGTCACCGCCTCGGCCTTGGCGCCGATCAGGTTGCGCAGCGGGCCCAGGGCGTCCAGCCCCATCGCATGCAGCAGGGTGCAGCGCGCAGCCGAGGTGCGCGCTGCCAGAAAACCCCGGTCAACCGCATGCAGCGACAGCGGTGACAGGTCCGTGGCGGTCAGGATGTGCCGGATGGAATGCATGGTGCGGTCTCCTCGCTGGAGCAAGCGTATCACCGCCAGGCAGGTCCCGTCGAGGGGAGGACACCGGCCCGGGGCCTTCGCGGGCGGTCAAACCAGCACGATACCTTCGTGTTCTGCGACCATCTCCAGGGCCCGCTCGAACAGGGCGCGTGCCGAACCGGACACCGATGCCAGATGCGCGTGGAGGTGGGCATCCTCCGAGCTCCTGTGCAGGCATTCCTGGCTGTATTGCTCGAAACTGGCAAGCTGCGAAATCAGCTCGGCCACATGGCGCGGGCATTCGCACAGGACCTGTCCGGAGATGCCTGCCACCCGCGCCAGGGTCTCGTCCGAGTACTTGCGGGGTGGAATCATCGCGCCTGGCGCAGCATCGGGCGCAGCATCTGCGGTGTCCACCATCAGCACGGCTCGCACCAGGTCCGCCAATTCGCTGTCGGACACCGGCTCGCGCCGCAGCAGCATGCCGGTCTGCTTGATGGCCCGCGCCAGTTGCTCGCGACCGTAGTTGTAGACCACGATCACCTGCGCGATCTGGTGCCGCCGGGCCACACGCTGGATGCCGTCGAGGACGATCTCGTGCAGGGTACCCGCCTTCACCAGCAGGATGTGGGGGGGCGAGGCGAACTCCGCCGCCAGGGCGGCGTCCAGGTCGGGAAAGGCCGCAGCGACCTGCACCGTGGTACTGGCGAAACCGGCCTGGAACGCGCCCGAACCCAGCCGGCCGGCCAGGCCCAGACCCACCACCGCGACCGCCACCGTACCCGAGCGGACCCGCTGCTGGGCCTTGAGCAGGCTTGCGCTCTGGTGCTGCCGGCGCAAGCGGTTCAAGGCATCGGCGTCCAGGTTGGCGATCTTGCTGATGGCGTGGCCTTCGTCGGTGAGTTGCTTGAGAAGGGTGGCGCGCAAGAGGTCCTCCTCGTTGTACAGACGCTGCTGACCGCCGGTCTTCTGAGGGCTGAAGGCCTGGTAGCGCGATTCCCAGACGCGCAGCGTGGGCACCGGAACCCCGGCGAGTTTGGCAACGGTACCGATACGGTGAACAGCTTGCGGGGCTTCTTTCATTGAATGTCTTCCAGATGAATAGGTATTGAATAGAATTATCCGTGTATATCGACCGTAAATCGTGAAATATCTGTGCACCGGAGTCGATCTTGGTACATTAACTCCCGGATATCTGCTCAAAAACCTGTTTGGAGGTCTCATGGTCAACAAGCAAGCAAAACATGCCCTGCACATCGTGCTGGTGGTCGCCAGCCTGCCGGCCGGTGCGACGATCACCACGCAAGAACTGTCGTCACGCCTGGGGCTCTCGGTGTCCTATCTCGAGGGCGTGCTCAAGCAATTGCGCACCACACCGGTGCTGCGGGCGATTCGCGGCCCTGGCGGCGGCTACCAGCTCGGGGCCGAACCGCATGCCATCAGCGTGTGGGATGTAATCTCCGCGTTTCCAGAGACAGCCGAAAAGCCGGGCAGTGACCGGCTTCCCGCCACCCGGTGGCTCGAGTCAGAGTGCCAGCGGATCAAAGCCGATTTTCTGGCCCGGGCGACGATTGCAGAGTACATGTCGGTGGTTCCGCTCGCGCCGGTGGACAGCGCCCGCGCGCGGCGCCGGGAAAGCGTGCTGCGCTTCAAGCCGCTGGCGCCACCCCTGCGGCCGCGAGCCCCCAACTCGGTCTTCGACCTCTCGGCGTTCTACCAATTGCAGGCGGCCTGAGCCGCCGGGCGGTGGCGATATCCGACCAGATAGTGCCGCTGGTGCGCGAGCGGGAGGCCACGCGTTGCGCCCTGGATCACCACAAATTGGCCCCCGACCAGCATGCCACCGTCAGCATGCCCGACGTGTTCGGCACCATCGCCTGCGCCAACGACCGCTCCTGCGGCATCAGCGGCTGCACGCGCGAAGAGTAGCCGGGTCAGAGCCACCGCATCCCAGGCCCCGGCCCGCACGATCAGTCCTTCTTCGAGGACATGGGGTGCACCATCACCGCAGGACGGGCATGGCACGGCGAGATCGAAGTGACGGTCCGCGTGGCCGAAAGCCAGTGCGCGCCCGATGCGACCATTGCCTTCAGCGTGCGTGGTACCGGCATCGGGATCGCGCCGGACCAGTTGCAGTCGATCTTCGAGTCTTTTTCGCAGGCAGACAGTTCGACCACCCGCAAGTAGGGCGGCACAGGTGGTGATGCCGGCGCCTGATCGCCTGCGCGAGGATGCGGTGCGCTGCCGGGCCCCGGGCATCGGCAGCTACCTGGCGAAGCCGGTCAGCCAGGCCGCCGGCACCGAAGCCGCGGCAGAGTCACTGGCACACATGGAGGCGGCGCTGCAGACCCTGCGGGACGCCGTCGTGGCCTAGCGGAGGTGATCTGGGCCGCCTTCATCCAGGGGGGTCGGCTGGCGTGCCATCCAGAAACAGGCCTGTCCCAGCAGGCCGAAGGCAAGCATCACACAGGCTGCGGCCAGCGCGGCATCCGGATGCAGGGTGACCAGCGCCGCACAGGAGGCCCCCACCAGCATCTGCACGCAGCCAAACAGCCCTGACGCAGACCCGATCAGCCGTGGAACCACACTCACCGCCTGGACCGACGCGATCGGGGTGCACAAGCCAGCCCCCAGGGCGTGCAGGAACACCAGGACCACGATCACCCAGAGCTGTGGCCCCCAGACCAGCACCGACACGACGAAGGCCAGGGCACTGACCAGGCTGATCTGGTGCGCACCGACCATCAGCCGGTCGCTCTCGATGCGCCCGGCCAGCCGGCTGGCCAGCGCATTGCCGATGAAGGCGCCGACGATCATGAGGCCGAGGTACAGCCCCACTTCGGGAACCGGCCGGTGCAACTGCTGCACAAAGATGAATGGTGCGGCGGTGATGAAGGCATAGGTGGTCGTGGAGGCACAACCGCCGCCAATCGCCAGACCCACGAAACGGCGCGTGCCGAGCAGCAGCCGGTAGTCGGCCAGTACCGAGGCGGCGCTGATGCGGCCGGTAGGACTGCCGGTCTCGGGCAACATCCGCCATGCCAGCAGCAGATTGACGGCACCCAGGCATGCCAGCACCCCGAACACCGCGCGCCAGCCCCAGCCATGCGCGACAGTGCCGCCGATCAGGGGCGCCAGGCCCGGGCCGACCAGGGTCATCAGGCCCATCAGCGACAGGCGCCTCACGGCCTCGTCGACGCCGGAAGTGTCCCGCACGATCGCCCGGGGCAGCAACATGCCGACGCAGCCGCCCAGGGCCTGTGCAAACCGGGCGGCCAGCAACATATGGACATTTGGCGCCAGCGCTGCCGCCAGCCCCCCGAAGGTGAACAACACCAGGCCTGCCAGCAGCAGCGGGCGACGCCCGAAGCTGTCGGACAGGGGGCCGAAGACCAGTTGCCCGAGGCCCAGCGCCAGGATGTAGACGCTGATGGTCAGTTGCACCAGCGCCGGGCTGGTGGCCAGGTCCTGCGCCGCCACCGGCAGCGCAGGCACGAACATGTGCATGGCCGAGGTGCCGCTGAGCGTGATCAGTGCCAGCGGCCACAAGGGCAAATGGCGATGCTCCCGGGGTTCAGGCACCGGCCGTGGACCCGTACTGGCGGGCAGGTGATGGAGTGCGACAGGGCATGGTACGTCGGTGCGCTGCCGCGCAACGGGAATGCCCGTAACATTCCGCGCTGGAGATTGCATGCGCCCACTGATTGTCACCTGTCTGTTGCTTGCCGTGGCCCTGGCCCGCACCGCTTCGGCCGGCCCCTATGAAGAGGCCGACGCGGCCTATGCCCGCGGTGACTACCCCGAAGCCTTGCGGATCTACCGCGTACTGGCCACCCAGGGTGTTGCGGCCGCGCAGTTCAACCTCGGCGTCATGTTCGATTTCGGTCAGGGTGTCGGCCGCGACCCGGCAGCCGCGGTACGCTGGTACCGGGAGGCCGCCGCCCAGGGCCATGGCGGGGCCCAGTTCAACCTCGGTGGCCTGTACTTCGAGGGTGTGGGCGTGCCGCAGGACAGGCTGCGCGCCTACATGTGGTTCACGCTCGGGGCGACAGCGGGTGCCCCGGGTGCCAGCCGAAACCGCAACATCGTCGGCCGGATCCTGTCGACGGCGGAACTGGAGCAGGCCCAGGAGATGGCGCGCGCATGCCAGCGGCGCAACTTCAGCGCCTGCGACTGACCGTCATCGCGTCAGTTCCGGTCGCCGCCCAGCAATCCGCCGGCGCCGAATCCGCCCAGCACCGAGCCCTCTTCCTTCGAGCCTCCACGCTGCGGCGCCGCGGCAAACACGCGCGAAGCCAGACGCGAGAACGGCAGGCTTTGCAGCCAGACCGTGCCCGGGCCGGTCAGGTGGGCGAAAAACAGGCCTTCTCCCCCGAAAAGGGCCGTCTTTATCTTGCCGACGAACTGGATCTCGAAGCTGACGCCCGGCGTGTAGGCCACCAGGCAGCCGGTATCCACCAGGAGCGTCTGGCCGCCCGCCAGTTCGCGCTTGAGCACGGTGCCGCCGGCATGCACGAACGCCAGGCCATCGCCGTCGAGCTTCTGCATGATGAAGCCCTCGCCGCCGAAAAACCCGGCGGACAGCTTGCGCTGGAATGCGATGCCCAGCGAAACCCCACGGGCCGCACACAGGAAGGCATCCTTCTGGCAGATCAGGGTGCCGCCCAGCTGGCGCAGGTCCATGGCGAGGATCTTGCCCGGGTATGGGGCCGCAAAGGCCACCCGCTGCTTGCCGGAGGCCTGGTTGGTGTAGACGGTGGTGAACAGGGACTCTCCGGTGATCAGACGCTTGCCGGCCCCCAGCAGCTTGCCCAGGATGCCACCCTGCCCGGCGCCGCCATCCCCGAACACGGTGTCCATGACGATGCCGGCATCCATGAACATCATGCTGCCGGCCTCTCCGATGGCAGCCTCGCCCGGGTCGAGTTCGACCTCGACAAACTGCATCTCCGCACCGCGGATCTCGTAGTCCACTGCGTCCATGCCCATTGCCGGGTCCTCCTGCGTGTCGTTCGTTGCCCGCCTGTCAGCGCATCGTGGCCAGTTCGCGGTCGAGCTGTTCGGCGTCGCCCAGATTGAGCTGGACCAGGCGACGCAGATGCGTCATGCTGTCGAGGTCGATCTGGTCCCAGTACAGGCCGACACGCCCGTCATCGGCATGCGCGACCTTGACATTGACCCGGATGTACTCGCCGTCGACCAGCGTCAGCTCCAGAGCCATCAAGGTCCCCGGCGCCACGGCCCAGCCGACCGGCTGCGATACCAGCGCACCCTTGAGCGAGATGTTCAGCAGGCGCACGGCGGTGCTCCCCTGCGCGCTGATCATGCGCACCGGCATGTCGAAAGGCACACGGCTGAAGTGGCGATGGTTGGGGCTGGAGTCTGTCATGGCAGGCTTCCTTGGGGGTCAGTCTTCGGCTTCCTCGAACTTGGGCACGCAACCAGGCACGACGGCGTCAGCGCGGAACATCCACCACTGGCGCCGGTTGGCATAACCGACCACCGTGACCTTGTCGCGCTGCACGCAGGCGCGCACCGCTTCACGCAGGCCGAACAACCAGCGCGTCTGCGGGGCCTGCGCCTGCCAGGCCACTGCCTCGCCGAACTGGAGCTCGGTCGGCTTGCGAAAACCGAAATCCTTCATCGGCCGGTCTGCCATGAGCAGATTCTGCTCCTTCCAGCCCACCATGCCAATCTCGGCTGTCGGTCCGGCAATGGCCCCCGCCTTGCGCATCACGCCAGCCGCCGAATTCGAGTCATTGAGAAGGGGTGATGCCCAGAAACCCCAGACCAGCCAGAAGCAGGCGATGCCACCGGCCAATGCATGGACACCGCGGCGCACCCGGAACACCAGCGCGCAAAGCACGAACAGAGCGCCCATCGCGATGAACATGAACCACAACCAGCGCCCGCCCTCGGGCAGTTCACGCTCCAGCACCATCTGGTTCATGCTGGCCCAGCGGCCCTGGAGGGCCCACCAGCCCGCACCCGCGAACAGGGCGCCCAGCAGCAGCGCCGACGCAAACGATGCAGCCCGAAACCAGGCCGCGTCGATGATGCGCACCAGCGTCGGCCCGAGCGCCAGCGCGAGCAGGGGCAGCATCGGCATCAGGTAGACCTCGCGCTTGCCGCCCGCAGCACTGAAGAACAGGAAGACCAGCAAGCACCAGCCCAGCAGCAGCAGCAGCCGGGCGTCCTTCTGCTGCCAACCGGCCCTCCATTCGCGCCAGGCACTGGCATACACCAGCGACATCGGGAAGAAGTGGAACAGCAGCACCGGCACGAAATACCAGAACGGCTGCGCGTGGCCCCCCACCGACCCGCCATAACGCTTGGCCGTCTGGTGCAGCAGGATGTCGTTGACGTACTCCATGTACTCCGGTGTACCGCGCCAGAAGGCCACCGTCACCATGGGCACCAGCCAGAGCAGGATGGCGGCGAAAAAGGCGAACACGCCACCGGCCCAGCGCCAGCCATCGGCCCGGGTGAGCGTCACACCCACCCAGGCGCCGCGCCGCGCCGCCACGTAGGGCAGCAGCATCAGGAGCGCAATCACGCCCACGCCCTTGGTGATGACGCCAAGACCCGCCGCAAAGCAGCCCAGCCACCAGGCACGCCAGTTCGGGCCGCGCAAAAGATGGATCAGCAAGCCCCAGTTGGCCAGCGTGATCAGGGCCATCACCAGCGGATCGATCTGCGCGCGCTTCACCTGGTAGGCGAACTGGAAGGTCAGCAGCATCAATGCCGCGGCGAACAGGCCCACACGCGGATTCCACAGCCGCCTGCCGATGTCCCAGGTCAGGGCCAGGGTGGCCAGCCCCGCGAGCAGCGAGGGCAGCAGGAAGGACACCCGCCAGTTGCCGGTGATGAGGTAGAAAACCGCCTCCAGCCACATGAGCATCGGCGGCTTGTCGGAGTACAGCTCGCTGCCACGGTGCGGGAACAGCCAGTCACCCGAGGCAATCATCTGCTTGGCGACCAGCGTGAAGCGCGGCTCGTCGGACGGCCAGGGGTCGCGCAGCCCGAGGCCGGCGCCCAGCAGCACCAGGGCAGCGAGCATCAGCAGCCAGAAGTGGCGCCGGTCCTGGGCCGTCACGGAAATGTGCACCGCGGTACTCATTCGTCACCCGCCCGGCTGTCCTTGCGGTCGCGCCACAGGAACTGCAGGTTGCGGAAGTAGATGATCAGGCCGGTACCCTGGCCGATGATGAACACCGGGTCGCGCCGGTGGATCGCATAGGCCAGCAAGGTGAGGCCGCCGGCCATGCTGAAATACCAGAACGCCGACGGGATGACGCTCTTCTTGACACGCTCGCTCTGCAGCCATTGCACGATGAAGCGCGCCGAGAAAAGTGCCTGACCTACCAGGCCAATGGCCAGCCAGGTCTTGTCGATATCGATGTTCATCGTGTTTCTTTCAGGTTCAGGCGTTCGACCTGCGGCACCTTGGCGCGCCGCTGCAGCCACATCACGCCCATCATGTCGATGATGCCCACCCACAGCCGGTTGCGGATGCCGTAGTGGGACTGGCCATGTTCGCGTGGCCGATGCGCCACATGCACGGACTCGACCTGCCCGCCCGCGCGGCGCACGAGCGCGGGAAGGAAGCGGTGCATGTGGTCGAAATAGGGCAGCGCCAGGAAATCCTCGCGGCTGAACAGCTTGAGGCCGCAGCCGGTATCCGGAGTCGCATCACCGAGCAGCCGCGAACGCACGCCGTTGGCAATGCGCGAGGACATGCGCCGCACCCAGGTATCCTGGCGCTTGGCGCGCCAGCATGGCCGGAATGTCGGCAGGGTCGTTCTGGCCATCTCCGTCCAGCGTGGCGATGACCTGGCCACGGGCCTGCAACACCCCGGAGCGCACCGCAGTGCTCTGCCCGCAGTTGTTGCGGTGGAACACCACGGCCAGCCAGGAATGGGTGCGCGCATAGGCCATCAGCACCTCGCGTGTGTCGTCGCTGCTGCAATCGTCGACGAACACCGCCTCGAAGGTCGCCACCGGGCTGAGGGCGGCCCCGATCTGGTCCAGCAATGCAATGACGTTGGCCGACTCATTGTGGACCGGAACAACAACGGAAATCTCGGGGGCCGGCTGGGACATGGGACAGGTAGGGCGGAAGCGACCTGCCATTGTCGCATCAGGGCAAGGGCATGCCGTACTGGGTCTCCACCGACATCCGCAGGCTCAGGCCGTCGGCCGTCGCCTTGGAGCGCTCGACGTAGTAGCCCAGGCCGGGCATGGCACGCAGATTGAAGGCAATGTCTGCCTGGGCGCAATGCTCGAGGATCACCCACAGGGTGGCGCCGCGACCACTGTGGTTGGAATGTCCGCTGGCGTCGAAGTTCTGGCAGAGCAGCCGGGCCTGGGCCCGTGTCACTGCGGATGGCCGGGTACCCGGAAACTGGGCGGTGGGCTGCAGGACTTCCTCGCCATCGCCCTGGAAACGGTCGGAGGTACGGAACTCCGGCACCTCGGAGGCGTCATCCTGCCCGCGCTTGCGCAGGTGCTTCTCGCGCATCGGCCGCACGCGCGCCGTGGCGGGCTCGACCTGGGTGCAGGACATGTAGGCCACCGACCCGTCGAAAAACAGCGCCAGCGCCTTGTCACGTGCATCGTCTTCCGATGCGGCATCCACCATCAGCGTCTGGTACTGCTCCTGCACCAGGCGCTCGACGAAGACGAAGTACTTGCCCGGGACGACAGGGCTGTTGGAGGGCGCAGGCTTCTTCATGGATCACTCCCGAACGGTCAGGGGACCAGACGCTCCAGACCGCCCATGTAGGGCCGCAATGCCTCGGGCACAGTCACGGAACCATCGGAGTTCTGGTAATTCTCGAGGACCGCCACCAAGGCGCGGCCCACCGCCAGACCAGAGCCGTTGAGCGTGTGCACGAGTTCGTTCTTGCCCTGGGCATTCTTGAAGCGCGCCTGCAGGCGGCGAGCCTGGTAGGCCTCGCAATTGGATACCGAGCTGATCTCCCGGTAGGTGTTCTGAGCCGGCAGCCACACCTCCAGGTCATGGGTACGCGCGGCCGACGGACCCATGTCGCCGGTGCACAGTGCCATCACCCGGTAGGGCAGCCCCAGCTTCTGCAGGATGGCCTCTGCATGGCAGGTCATGTCCTCCAGCGCCTCGTAGCTGCGATCCGGATGCACGATCTGGACCATCTCGACCTTGTCGAACTGGTGCTGGCGGATCATGCCGCGGGTGTCGCGGCCGTAGCTGCCGGCCTCGGAACGGAAACACGGTGTATGGGCGGTCAGGCGGATCGGAAGCTCAGCCTCGGCCAGGACCACATCGCGCACGAAGTTGGTCAGCGTGACCTCGCTGGTGGGGATGAGATAGAGCGCCGTGGCGTCGGCATCGCCGCCCTCCTGGCCGCCCTTCTTTGCGGCGAACAGGTCGCCCTCGAACTTGGGCAACTGCCCGGTGCCACGCAGGGTGTCGCCATTGACGATATAGGGCGTGTAGCACTCGGTGTAGCCGTGCTCCTGCGTCTGCACGTCCAGCATGAATTGCGACAGCGCGCGGTGCATGCGCGCGATGCCGCCCTTCATGACGGTGAACCGGGCACCGGTCAGCTTCACGCCCAGATCGAAGTCCAGCCCGAGCGGGGTGCCCACGTCCACATGGTCACGCACGCCGAAATCCATGTTTCGCGGGGTGCCCCAGGACCGGAGCACCAGGTTGCCATGTTCGTCGGCGCCCACCGGCACGCTGGCGTGGGGGAGGTTGGGCACGGCCAGCAGCAGGGTCTGCAACTCGGCCTGGATCTGGTCGAGCCGGGCGGTCGAGGCCTCCAGCACGCCCTTGAGCCCCGCAACCTCGGCCATCACCGCGTCCACCTCGGCTTGGGCGGCGGCTCCCTTCGATTTGAGCTGGCCGATCTGGCGGCTCAGTGTGTTGCGCCGGCTCTGCAGGTCCTCGGTACGGGTCTGGATCGTCTTGCGCTCGGACTCGAGGGCGATGAACCGGTCGACATCCAGGAACGGCTGGGGCGATTTGCGGGTCTCGAGGCGGGCGACAGCCGCCGGGAGATCCTTGCGCAGGAGGTTGATATCGAGCATGGCGGGATTTTAGTGGGGGGCCTGACCGTCGATCCGCAACCCCTTGGGAAGCGGGAACTTGACGGTTTCCTCGATGCCGTCGAGCTTGCGCACCGACAGGGCGCCCAGGGCCTTCAGGCGTTCTGCCACCTGCTGCACCAACACCTCCGGGGCCGACGCGCCGGCGGTGAGGCCGACACGCCGGCGCCCTTCCAGCCACACAGGCTGCAGTTCCTCGGCACTGTCGACCATATAGCTTTCGGTGCCGAGCTTGCGCGCCACCTCGCGCAGCCGGTTGCTGTTGGAACTGGTCGGACTGCCGACCACGATCACCAGGTCGACCTGCGGGCTCATGACCTTGACGGCATCCTGCCGGTTCTGCGTGGCGTAACAGATATCCTGCTGCTTGGGCTCGCGCACCATCGGGAAGCGCGCCTTGACCGCCGCCGCGATTTCAGCGGCATCGTCGACGCTCAGCGTGGTCTGGGTCACCACGGCCAGCCGCTCCGACTGCAGCGGCTGCACCCGGGCGACATCGGCCACATCCTCCACCAGGTGGATGCCGCTGTCGAGCTGGCCCATCGTGCCCTCCACCTCGGGATGCCCCTTGTGGCCGATCATGATGAACTCATAGCCCTCCTTGTGCAGCTTGGCCACTTCGACATGCACCTTGGTGACCAGCGGACAGGTGGCATCGAAGATCTGGAAGCCGCGGACACGCGCTTCGTCCTGGATGGCGCGGCTGACGCCATGGGCCGAGAACACCAGTGTGGCGCCGGGCGGCACATCGTTCAGGTCCTCGATGAAGATCGCGCCCTTCGCCTTGAGGTCGTTGACCACATAGGTGTTGTGCACGATCTCATGGCGCACATAGATCGGCGCGCCGAACTTGTGCAGTGCGCGCTCGACGATCTCGATCGCGCGGTCCACGCCGGCGCAGAAGCCGCGCGGCTCGGCCAGAAGAATCTCGGTGGGGAATACGTTCAGGTTCATAACACGCCCACCAGGTGGACCTCGAAGACCACTGGCTGCCCTGCCAGAGGATGGTTGAAATCGATCAGCAGCGCCCGGTCGTTGTCCGGGTTTCCCACCCGCACCACAGCGCCGGCATAACTGCCCTGGCCATCGGGCGTCGGGAACTGCACCACGTCCCCCACCCGGTAGGTCTCGGCCGGGTCGCCGAGCTGGTCCAGCAGCTTGCGGGCCACCCACTGCTGCATGGCGTCCTGCCGCTCCCCGAACGCCGCTCCGGCGGGCAGTTCGAACACCGCACGCGCGCCCTCGGCCATGCCGATCAGGCACTGCTCGACGGCCGGAGAAAGCTCGCCCGTGCCCAGCGACAGGGTGGCGGGCTTGTCATTGAAAGTGTTGATGATGTCGCCGGCCGGCCCGCCCAGGCGGTAGTGCAGCGTCAAGAATGAGCCGGGCTGAACAATGGGTGCTGGGGAAGTCATGGAACTCTCGGTGGACGGCCCCTATTGTAGGAAGCCGCCCTTACCCCCACCGCACCGCGAGACTGCCCCCCATGCACCTGCACGACCTGCCCCCGGACGCGCGCCCGCGCGAAAAACTGCTTGCCCGCGGAGCGGGCGCACTGGCCGATGCGGAATTGCTGGCCTTGCTGCTGCGCACCGGCATCCGGGGCAAGGGGGTGTTGCAGATGGCGCACGATCTGCTGCAGCTGCCATCGGCCAACAGCGACAGCAACGGGTTCGGTGGCATCGCCGGGCTGCTGTCGGCCCGCGAACAGGATCTGCGCCGGGTCAAGGGGCTGGGCCCGGCCAAGCGCGCCGAGCTGCTGGCCGTGATGGAACTCGCGCGCCGCGCGATGGCGCAGCAACTGCGCGAGCGCGAGGTGTTTGCGTCCCCGGGCGCTGTCAAGCACTATCTTCAACTGGCGCTGGCAGCCCGGCCGCACGAAGTGTTCGCCGTGTTGTTCCTCGATGTGCAGAACCGCCTGCTGGCCATGGAGGAGATGTTCCGCGGCACCCTGACCCAGACCAGCGTCTACCCGCGCGAGGTCGTGCTGCGCGCCCTGCACCACCAGAGTGCCGCCGTGGTGCTGGCGCACAACCACCCCAGCGGATCGGTGCAGCCGTCGCGCGCAGACGAGGCCCTGACGCAGACCCTGAAGGCCGCCCTGGCGCTGGTGGACGTGCGTGTGCTCGACCATGTCATCGTCGCACCGGGCGGCGCGCTGTCGATGGCCGAGCGCGGGCTGGTCTGAGCCGTTCCGTGCGCCGGGTGCAGGTGCCGTCAGGCACTCTTCGCCCCTGGGAGTACCCGACGTCCCGCGGCATGCTAAGGTGTCAGGAACTATCCTTTGGCCCTGTCCGCCCCATGAAACCCGAAAGCCCTCGCCTGCGCTCGCTGACCTACCTGAAGCAGGTCAAGCTGGCCATCGATGCCCAGGCCCGCGCGCAGGCGCAGGCAGAGGCACGCCGCCTGGAGCTCCGCAAGCGGGAAACCAGTGCGCGCGAACTGTTTGTGCGCGCAGCAGGCGACGTGCAGGCACTTCCCGACAAGCGCCAGGCAGTTCCGACGCTGCCGCTGCCGGACCCGATCCCGCGCCAGCGCCTGCGCGACCATGCCGCCGTGCTGCACGAGGCGATCAGCGATGAGTTCGACGTCAGCACGCTGCTGGACGTGGACGACCAGCTGAGCTTTCGCCGGCCCGGCATCGGCAGCGACGTGACGCGCAAGCTGCGCAAGGGCCACTGGAGCATCCAGCGTCAGCTCGACCTGCACGGCCTGCGCACCGATGACGCGCGCGCAGCCTTGACGACTTTCATCCGCGAAGCCTGCCTGCACGGCATCCGCTGCGTGCGCATCGTGCACGGCAAGGGCCTGGGCTCCCCCGGCAAGGCGCCGGTGCTCAAGCACAAGGTGCATAGCTGGCTGGTACAGAAAAGCGAGATCCTGGCATTCGTGCAGGCCCGGCCGGCCGAGGGAGGCGCCGGCGCGCTGGTGGTATTGCTGCAGCCCACGCCAGCCGCGCGCTGAGCGGGCGGCTGAACCCGGGGCTTGCTCCAGCCCGGCTTTCAGGCAGCCGAACACAAGATACCCCTTTCGAGGGAGGGGTTGGCACAGGACCCCGGCGTGCGGGGTTTGGATGGTCGGCAGCGGGCTGCGCTGCGGCGGCGGGCTGCGTACCCGAACCGCCAAACCCGGCTTGCGCCACCTCGCAGTGGTAGCCTGTCACCCCGCGACCGAAAGAAAAGGGGCAACGAAGATGGTGTCTTCGTTGTACCTCAGCGTCTGGCCGGGGGAGTCCACGATGGTCGACGCGGACGCCATGGAGACTCCGGCAAGGAACAATGCGCTGGCGAAAACCTGCTCGAAGTGCATGAATTTCTCCCTCGCCTTTGTACGAGCGACATTTGGTCTGCAGCAGCTTTGGCGGACTTTGGAAAGTAGTCCATTCGGACTGCCCTCACCTGTCCTCAGGTGCTCCTTGCCCATTCGCCATTTCCCGGCCTGGATTCGGCTGACGAAACAAATGCGACTCGCGTGAACGGCCGACGGGTCGACAATACCGTCTTCATGTCCCCTATTGCCACCTTTTTCCGGGTTCCGGGGCTCGACCCGGTGGTCCAGAAAAGTTATCGCCGCGAGCAACTCACCGAGTTGACGCTGCCGGTGGCGCTCAGCCTGATGGAAGGCGGCTTTGTATCGGTGGTGGCCGCCAAGGCTTTCAACGTGTCGCCATGGGTCATCGCCGTGATCTCCGCCGCACCGATGTTCGGCAACCTGTCGAGCTACTTCTGGAACCGGCTGGCCGCCGCCCGGCCGAAAGTGCCGATGGTGACGGTCCTGCAGTCGCTGGTGCTGTTGTGCGTGCTGGCCATCGCGGTGAGCCCGCGCACTGGTGCCTCCACCTGGGTGCTGCTCATCAGCGTCGTGCTGGCACGCATCCTGATTGCCGGCATCCTGACTGTGCGCAGCGTCGCCTGGAGCCTGAACTACCCCCGGGCCCTGCGGGCCACGGTGACGTCGCGCCTGCAGGCGCTGGGCAGCCTGGTCGTGGTCGTGTCCACCAGCATTGCCGGCTGGGTGCTGGATGCGCACCCGGAAAACTTCCGCTGGCTGTACGCGGCAGGTGCGGTGTGCGGCGGCTACGGTGTGTGGGCCTTTCGCAGCGTTCTGGTCGTCGGCGAGAAGCGCCAGCAGGTGCTGGAACGGCGCGGTCAGCGCGACCCGACCAACCGCAACTCCTTCCTGGCCATCCTGCGGACCGACACGCGGTATGCCCGTTACCAGTGGCACCAGTTCGTCTCCGGCGGCGCGAACATGATGATCGAGCCGCCACTGGTCTACCTGATCACCAAGCAGATCGGCGCCAGTTATGTGGCCAGCATCGGCATCGTGATGCTGATCCCCTTCCTGCTGAACCTGGCCACCATTCCCCTATGGGCGCGTTACCTCGACCGGGTCCACGTGGCCGAGTTCCGGGCGAGGCAGAACCTGCTGTGGGTGGTGGGTGTGGTGATCATGTTCTGGGGCGCCCTGACGCTGTCGCTGCTGTGGCTGGCGATCGGCCGCATCGTGTGCGGCATCACCAACGGCGGCGGCACGCTGGCCTGGCAGCTCGGCCACAACGATTTCGCGCCGCGTGACCAGCTGGCCGCCTACATGGGCATCCATGTCACGCTGACCGGCGTACGGGGAGCCTTCGCACCGTTCCTGGGCATGGCCCTGTATCTGGGCTGGGATTCCCAGGGCTACATACCCGGCAGTACCGGCATGGGGGCCTGGCTCTTCATGCTGGCCGCCCTGCTGGCGGTGATCGCCTGGCGCGGGTTCCACGTGCTGCAGAAGGAGATCGGTCCGCGGGTGCCTTCGCACTGACACGTCTCGGGGCGATTTGCACGCCGCTGCGTTGTGGCTGTTTGCGCCGGCACTACCGCCTCTCAGGAACAGGACGGTAGGCACTTCGCCCAGCGGCGTAAAGGAGGAGGCCGAAGGCTGGGGGACAGCCGCTGGGCGGAGTGCCTACCGTCCTGTTCCCGCCAACCAGGCTACCAGGCTACCAGGCTACCAGCGCGAACGCAATCAGACCCCTTGGTTCCGCATCCAGTCCGCCGTCTGAAAAAAGCTCTGCAGCAAGCGCTGGCGCAGCGGCTCGTCCACCCCGGTTTCCTGCATCGCCTGATCCATGCAGGCCAGCCACTGGTCGCGCTCGGTGATGCCGATCGCGAAAGGCATGTGCCGGGCCCGCAGCCGCGGATGGCCGAAGCGCTCGGTGTAATGCTGCGGCCCACCAAGCCAGCCACACAGGAACCAGAACAGCCGCTGGCGCGCGTTGTCGAGCTGACTGCCATGGGCAGCGCGCAGTGCCGCGTACTTCGGCTCCAGATCCATCAGGTCGTAGAAGCGCTCGGTGAGGGAGTGCACCCGTTCCTCGCCGCCGATCCATTCGAACGGCGAGTGCACGGGTGCTTGTTCTTCCGGGGTCACGCGGTGACGCCAGGGTAGGGCGCGCTCATTGGACCGCGCGGCGCAAGGTGTCCACCACGGGGCGGCGCAGAACATCGCGCAGGCCCCACCAGCCCGCAGCCATGGCCAGCACCGCACCGGTGAGTGCGCCCAGCAGCGGCACCACCGGCGAGGCGGTCCACTCGAAATCGAATGCGAATCGGGCCAGCGCCCAGCCGACCACCATGGCCACCGCACTGGCCAGGAATCCGGCCAGCAGCCCGACACCCGCCAGCTCCGCGCGCTGCACCTGGCGCAGCAGGCGCCCCTGCGCGCCGACGGCCCGCATGATGGCAAATTCACGTGCACGCTCCTCGCGCGTGGCGGTGATCGCGGCAAACAGCACCACCAGCCCGGCCGCCAGCGTGAAACCGAACAGGAACTCGATAGCCCGAATCACCTGGTCGAGCACGCGCTGCACCTGTTGCAGCGTGGCGCTGACATCCACGTTGGTGATGTTGGGGAAGTCGCGCACCAGTGCGTTGTCGAAGCCTTTGGTTGCGGGCGCCTTGAACGCCGACATGTAGGTCGTGGGCACGTCGGGCACGCGCTCCACCGGGTACATGGCGTAAAAATTGGCCCGCATCGAACCCCAGTCGACCTTTCGGATGGAGGTGATGCGGGCATCCACCGCAATGCCCCCGATGTCGAACCGCAGGCTGTCCCCAAGCTTGACATTGAGCAGGGTGGCGATGCTTTCCTCGATGCTGATGGCACCGGCTTCACCAGGCGTCCACCTGCCGGCGATCACGTCGTTTTGTGGCGGCTGCGTCGCGCTGTTGGACAGGTTGAACTCCCGGTCGACCATGCGCTTGGCCCGCTCATCGGCAAAGCCATCCGGCGAGACGGTCTTGCCATTGATCGCCACCAGGCGTCCGCGGATCATCGGGAACCAGTCGTAGCGGGTCACCCCCGCATCCTGCAGCGCCTTGCGGAAGGCGACTCCCTGCTCGGGCATCACGTTGATCACGAAACGGTTGGGCGCGTCGGGCGGCGTCGCCTTGCGCCAGCTGCTGATCAGGTCGGTGCGCAGCAGCACCAGAAGCACCAGCGCAAGCAACCCGACCGCCAGCGCGCTGACCTGAACCACCGCATAGGCCGGCCGGGCCGAGATCTGCCGGGTGGCCAGCACCAGCCAGCGCGGTGCGGTGGCCTCGTTGACACTGCGCCGCAGCAACTGCACCGCGATCCAGCTCAGCCCGGCGAACACCAGAACGGCTGCGGCAAAACCGCCCACGGCGATCAGGCCCAGGGTGATGTCGCTGCTGGCGGCCAGCAGCAGTGCGGCAAAACCGGCCACCCCGATCCCCAGAACCGCCACAGACGCCGGCTTCAGGTTGCCCACATCGCGCCGGATCACCCGCAGAGGCGGCACCTGGGCCAGTTGCAGCACGGGCGGCAGACCGAACGCCAGCAGCAGCGTGAGGCCCATGCCCAGCCCGAATGCGACAGGCCAGAGGCTGGCGGCCGGCAATGCTGCCTCGACCAGACCGGCCAGCAACAGCACGAACACATGGTGCACGGAAAACCCGATCGCCACGCCCAGTGCGCTGGCGGCCAGTCCGATCAGGGCGAACTCCAGCGTGTAGCTCAATGCGATCGTGCGCTGGCTCTGACCCAGCACGCGCAGCATGGCGCAGTCGTCCAGGTGGTTGGCGGCAAACCCACGCGCCGCCAGAGCCACCGCCACGGCACTCAGCATGGCAGCGAGAAGAGCGACCAGGTTCAGGAATTTCTCGGCCCGGTCCATGGTCTGCTGCATTTCAGGCCGGCCGGTGTCGAGCGACTCGACCCGAACGCCGCGCACTTCGGACTTTTCGACCTCCTGCGCGGCCCAGCGGGCGAACTGGCGCGCCGCGGCATCCTCGCCGGCGACGGCGAAACGGTAGGTCAGGCGACTGGCGGGCTGCACCAGCCGGGTCGCGTCGAGGTCTGCCTGGTTCAGCATCACCCGGGGTGAAAAGCTCATGAACCCGCCACCCCGGTCCGGCTCCAGCACGATGATGCGGCTGATCCGCAGACGTGCGTCACCGAGCAGCAGCGTGTCACCCACGCCCAGCGCCAGGCCGTCAAGCAACTGGGGATCCACCCAGACTTCGCCCGGTGCGGGCACGTCCCGGGTGCGGGCACCCGGGGTGTCCGGCGCATTGGCCACCGTGAGCTGGCCACGCAGCGGGTAGGCTGCGTCAACCACCTTGAGCGCCACCAGCTTGCTGGCACCTCCACGACTGTCCTCGGCGCGGCCCATGGTGGGAAAAGTGATGGCGGTCGAGGTCTTCAGCCCGATGGCGCGCGCCTGGTCAAGGAAGGCCTGGGGCGTCGGGCGGTCGCTGGAGACGACGGCATCACCGCCCAGCAACTGGCGTGCATCACGCTGCAGGCCACCCTTGAGGCGGTCAGCAAAGAAGCCGACTGCGGTGAGCGCCGCCACGGCCAGCGTGACGGCCACGATCAGCAGCCGCAACTCGCCCGAGCGCAGGTCGCGCCACAGGCTGCGAAGACCGAGCTGGACAAAGGAGGTTTGCATGGTGTGCGGTCTGGCTCAGGCCACCGCACGCAACCGCGCCCCCGCCAGCGAGGGTTGCAATTGGAGGCGCTGCGGCGCCGAATAACAGACGAAGTGTTTGTTGGTGGCCCGTCCCACTGTACACAAACCAAGCCTGCGTGCCACTTCCAGGCCCATTTCCGTGGTTCCGCTGCGGGAAATCACGATCGGCACACCCATCTGCGCCGCCTTGATGACCATCTCGCTGGTCAGGCGGCCGGTGGTGTAGAACACCTTGTCGCCGCCGCGGCTTGTGGCTTCGTCCTGCAGCCACATCCAGCCGGCGATGGTGTCGATGGCGTTGTGCCGGCCCACATCCTCCACGAACATCAGCAGCTCGTCGCCACGGAACAGCGCACAGCCATGCACCGAGCCGGCCGCCTTGTAGGTGCTGTCGGCCAGACGGATGGTGTCGACGATGCCGTACAGCTGGCGCTGGTGCAGAACCGCCTCGGGCAGGACGATGTTGTCCACCCCCTGCATCAGTTCGCCGAACATGCTGCCCTGGCCGCAGCCGGTGGTGACCACCCGGCGTGCGGTGCGCTCCTCCACATGCCGGATGCCCTGGCGGGTGCGCACGGCCGCAGCGCCGACCTGCCAGTCGACCGTGACGGACTCGATCTCGTGCACGCTGTCCACCAGGCGCTGGTTGCGCAGAAAGCCCAGAACCAGCAGTTCGGGATGGGCGCCCAGGGTCATGAGCGTGACCAGTTCGCGTTTGTCCACATAGACCGTCAGGGCCCGCTCGGCTGGAATCGCCAGCGACACGGTCTCGCCGTACTGGTTGACCCCCTCGATGGCCCGCGTCAGGTCGACCTTCGCCTGGGTCAGGCGCGGCCACTGGCGCGGGGCAGCCTGGGCGCCCCCCGACCCGTCGTCTGGTGGCGCGGTGATGCTCACGCCGGCACCGGTGGCGCGACCGCGCCAGTTCCATAACCTGCCGCGGCGGCCGGCTGCCCGCCAGGCACCACCGACACCGCGCAGTACTTGAATTCCGGAATCTTGCCGACGGGATCCAGCGCGGCATTGGTCATCAGGTTGGCGGCGGCCTCGTAGTAGGCGAAGGGAATGAACACCGCGCCCTGCGGCGTGCCGTCGTCCCGACGCAGGTGGATCGCCACTTCGCCGCGGCGCGAGCGCACCGTGACCACATCCCCCGGCGCCACACCCAGGGCCTGCATGTCCGCGCCGCACATCGAGGCAGTGGCCATGGGCTCGATGGCGTCCAGCACGGCGGCGCGCCGCGTCATGCTGCCGGTATGCCAGTGCTCCAGCTGCCGCCCGGTGATGAGCACGAAGGGGAAGTCCGCGTCCGGACGCTCGTTTGCCGGGATGATGTCGGCAGGTACCAGCTGCACACGGCCGTCCGGCGTCGGGAACCGGTCGATGAACACGGTGGGAGCGCCCGGGTCGTCGGCATTCAGGCAGGGGTAGGTGACGCTCGACTCGCGCTCCAGCCGCTCCCAGGTAATGCCGGCGATCGCGGCATGCATGGCCTGGCGCATTTCCTCATAGACCGCCGCAACCCCGCTGTGTGCGCCGGGGTAGGACCAGGCCAGGCCCATGCGTTGGGCGATCTGCTGGATGATCCACAGGTCGGGGCGCGCCTCGCCCGGCGGGGCGATGGCCTGCCGGCCCAGCTGCACCATGCGGTCGGTGTTGCTCACGGTGCCGGTCTTCTCCGGCCAGGCGGTGGCAGGCAGCACCACATCGGCCAGCCAGGCGGTCTCGGTCATGAAGATGTCCTGGACCACCAGGTGCTCCAGGCTGGCCAGCGCGTGGCGGGCGTGGTTCAGGTCGGGGTCGCTCATCGCCGGGTTCTCGCCCATGATGTACATGCCGCGCACCTTGTGCGGATCGCTGTCCGGCGCAAGAGCCTTGTGCATGATCTCGACCACGGTGTAGCCGGGCTGGTCATCCAGCTCGGTGCCCCAGAACTGCTCGAACCAGGCGTGGGCCTCGGTGTTGGTCACCCGCTGGTAATTGGGAAACATCATCGGGATCAGCCCGGCGTCGCTCGCGCCCTGCACGTTGTTCTGTCCGCGCAGCGGGTGCAGGCCGGAGCCGGGCTTGCCGATCTGGCCGGCCACCGTGGCCAGCGCGATCAGGCATCGCGCGTTGTCGGTGCCATGCACATGCTGGCTCACGCCCATGCCCCACAGGATCATCGAACCTTTCACCGCCCCGGGCATCGAGCCCTCCGGGCGGGCGTATTCGCGCGCCACCTCGCGCAGTGTCGCTGCCGGAATGCCGCAGATTGGCGCCATCGCCTCGGGGCTGTAGCCCCGCACGTTGTCCTTGAGTGCCTGGTAGTTGCTGGCACGGTCGCGGATGAAGGCTTCGTCGGCCAGGCCTTCGTCGATGATGGTGTGGATCAGCGCGTTGAGCAGTGCCACATCGGTGTCGGGCTTGAACTGCAGCGTGCGCCAGGCGTGTTTGCCGATGTCGGTGATGCGCGGGTCGGCCAGCACGATCTTCGCGCCGCGCTGCGCCGCGTTCTTCATCCAGGTGGCCGCCACCGGGTGGTTGGCGGTGGGGTTGGAACCGATCACCAGGATCAGCCCCGCATGCGCCACGTCGTTGACCTGGTTGCTGACGGCCCCCGACCCCACGCCCTCCAGCAGCGCGGCCACACTGGAGGCATGGCACAGCCGCGTGCAGTGGTCGACATTGTTGGAGCCAAAGCCGGTGCGCACCAGTTTCTGGAACAGATAGGCCTCTTCGTTGCTGCCCTTGGCGGAACCGAAGCCGGCCAGGGACTTCCTGCCATGGGTGTCGCGCAACTGCTTCAGCCTGCCGGCGGCCAGTGCCAGGGCCTCTTCCCAGGAGGCTTCGCGGAAGGCCGCCTGCCAGTCGCCGGGGCGGGGGGCCGATGACGGATCCTTCGGCACGCCAGGCTTGCGGATCAGCGGCCGGGTGAGCCGCTGGGCATGGTGCGCGTAGTCGAAACCGAACCGGCCCTTGACGCACAGCCGCCCACCATTGGCCGGGCCGTCGCGCCCGTCGACGCTCACGATGCGCTCGTCCTTGACGTTGTAGGTCAGCAGACACCCGACGCCGCAGAACGGACAAACGGAGTCCACCTTGCGGTCGACGGCCTGGGAGCCGATCTGGGTCTTCGCGCTCAGTGCGCCTGTGGGGCAGGCCTGCACGCATTCGCCGCAGGCCACGCAACTGCTGTCGCCCATGGCATCGCCGAGGTCGAACACGATCTCGCTGTGCGCACCGCGGCGTGCATAACCGATGACGTCGTTGACCTGTTCCTCGCGGCAGGCCCGCACGCAGCGGTTGCACTGGATGCAGGCATCGAGGTTGACGGCCATCGCCGCGTGGGAGAGGTCCGGCGCAGGCTGCTCGCGACGCAGTTCCCGCAGTGCCGGGCGCACCTGCACCCCCAGACGCGCTGCCCAGTCGCTGAGTTCGCCATGCTGGCCGGGGGGCAGTCCACCGTTCGCCGGCATGTCGGCGTCGGTCCACTTGTAGCCGGTGTCGGGCATGTCCGACAGCAGCATCTCCAGCACCATCGCCTGGCTCTTGCGTGCGCGTGGGCTGGCCGCCTGCACCTGCATGCCGGCGCTGACGGCGCGGCAGCAGCTCGGCGCCAGGGTGCGTTCGCCCTGGATCTCGACCACACAGGCCCGGCAATTGCCGTCCGGGCGGTAGCCCTCCTTGTGGCAGAGGTGAGGGATCTCGACCCCGGCGCGCCTGGCCGCCTCGAAGATGGTTTCGCCCTCGAAGGCCTTCAGTGGCCGCTGGTCCAGCGTGAAGTCCACCGTGGCTGGCTGGAGGTGCGCGGGACTGGTGGGCGCGTTCATTCAGCGATCTCCTGGGGAAAGTACTTCTGCACGCATCGCACGGGGTTTGGCGCCGCCTGGCCGAGGCCGCAGATGGACGCGTCGGTCATGACCTGGTTCAGGTCCTCCAGCGTGTCGTTGTCCCAGGTGGCGGCCTCCATGAGGCGCACCGCCTTGGCCGTTCCCACCCGGCAGGGCGTGCACTGCCCGCAGCTCTCATGGGCGAAGAAGCGCATCATGTTGAGCGCCGCATCGCGCGCGCGGTCCTGCTGCCCGAGCACGATGACAGCTGCCGAACCTATGAATCCGCCATGCGGCTGCAGCGTGTCGAAGTCCAGCGGCACATCGGCATGGCTGGCCGGGAAGATGCCGCCCGACGCGCCCCCGGGCAGGTAGGCATACAGCGTGTGGCCGTCCTGCATGCCGCCGCAGTATTCGTCGATCAGTTCGCGCAGCGTGATGCCGGCCGGCGCCAGCTTGACGCCCGGCACGCGGACCCTGCCGCTGACGCTGAAGGATCGCAGGCCCTTGCGGCCATGACGGCCGTGGCTGCTGAACCACTGTGCGCCCTTTTCGGCGATGTCACGCACCCAGTAGAGGGTTTCGAAGTTGTGCTCCAGCGTCGGCCGGCCGAACAGGCCCACCTGGGCGATGTAGGGCGGGCGCATGCGCGGCTCGCCGCGTTTGCCCTCGATGCTCTCGATCATCGCCGACTCCTCGCCGCAGATGTAGGCGCCGGCGCCGCGGCGCAGTTCGATGCGCGGCAGCGGACAGGGCGGGTCGGCCTGCAGGCGGGCGATCTCGGCGGCCAGGATAGCACGGCAACCGTGGTACTCGTCCCGCAGGTAGATGTAACAGGCGTCGATGCCCACCACCTGCGCGGCGACCAGCATGCCTTCGAGGAAACGGTGCGGGTCGCGCTCGAGCCAGCTGCGGTCCTTGAAGGTTCCGGGTTCGCCTTCGTCGATGTTGACGGCCATCAGGCGCGGCGCGGGTTGCTCGCGCACGATGCGCCATTTGCGGCCGGCCGGGAAGCCGGCGCCCCCGAGCCCGCGCAGGCCGGAATCTTCCATCTGCTGCAGCACGCGCTGCGGGTCGTCGCGGCCTTGTGCCAGCGCCGCGGCCAGCGTGTACCCGCCCTGGGCCCGGTACCGCGCATAACCGGTGTAGGCCGGGGCCACCAGCAGCGCGTCGGGCACCGGCGACAGACTGCGGCCCGCATGGCCCGCAGCATCGAAGTCGGCCTGGTCGTCGGCCGGCGGGTGTACGACTGCGGCAGCCTCCACGGTTGCGCGAACACGCTCCAGGGTGGCCAGCGGCACCGGATTCTGGTGCACCACCGCGACCGGCGCCTGCTCGCAGCGGCCGACGCAGGGCGCGGCGATGACGCGCACATCGGGGCGGCCCAGGATCGCAGGCAGACGCGCCAGCAGGTCGCCGGCGCCGGCCAGTTCGCAGCTCAGGCCATCGCAGACACGCACCGTCAGGCCCGGCGCGGCCGCATCTGCGCGCACCACATCAAAGTGGTGGTAGAAGCTGGCCACCTCGTACACCTCGGCCATGGGCAGGCGCATCTCCTGCGCCAGTGCCACCAGGTGGCGGTCGTGCAGGCAGCGCCAGGTGTCCTGCAGCAGGTGCAGGTGTTCGATGAGCAGGTCGCGCCGATGACCACCCGGCGGCGGTGCGCCGATCAGGCTGCGAACCTCGGCGACGGCATCGTCTTCGGCCTGGCGGCCCTTCATGCGGCTCTTGCGGCGGATGCGCTCGCGCATGTCGTCGACGCTCACGCGGGCAAGGGTGGGAACGGCAGGCGTTGAAACGGAGGACACCATGATCGGCCGAGTATCACGGGCGCGACCGCCGGACGTCCAATTGAATCGGAACACCGGCCCATTCAAGACCTGAATGCCGCTCCCGGTGTCAGAACAAGGTCAGACCAACGCGCCGCTGTTGGCCGCCACCTGGGCCAGCCAGCCCGCATCCCTGGCCAGCGCGCGCGCCGCCTCCTGGGTCCGGGACGGACGGTCGCCCGGCGGGAACATGAAACCGACCGGCGTGAGAATCCGGGGTTCGGCCAGTGGCAAGGCCTCCAGCTCGCCGTACCCCCGCACGGCACCCACCAGGGCCCCTGGCAACACGCTGCATACATCGCCAGCCACCACGCTCAGCGCCAGCGTGAGGATGGAGTTGGTCTCGATGACCGGCGTCACGGTGATGCCGGCCTGCGCAAAGGCGCCGTCCACCAGCGAACGGTTGTGCATGTCGGGCGTGAGCAGGCACAGCGGCAGATCCGCCAGATCCGCCCAGCGCACCACCTGGCCGAACTGCAGCCGGCCGTACCCCGCCTGTCGGGCACGACGTACCAGAAAGTAATGCTCGGCATATTGCGCCAGCGTGCCCAGCCGGATGCCCAGCTGCGCCAGCCGGTCGGTGTAGCCCAGCCCCAGGTCCAGCGACAGGTTTTCCAGGCCACCCTCGATCTCGGGCGAACTCATCGACAGCACCACCGGCGCGATACCCGGGTAACGCGCCTGCAGCGACGCGGCGAACCTGGCCGCGATCGGCACTGCCGTGGGCACCACGCCGATACGCAGCGCGCCCACCGGGCGCTCGGCGCTGCCCTGCAGGTTCTGGCGCAGCAACTCGCGCTCGTGCAGCATGCGTCGCGCGCTGGCGAGCACCCGCTGGCCCTCGGGTGTGAAGCCGACAAAGCTGCGCCCCCGCGTGACGATCGCGCAGCCAAACTCCTGCTCCATCGCGCGCAGTGCGTTGGACAATGCCGGCTGCGTGATGTGGCAGGCCTGTGCCGCGCGCCCGAAATGCCTGTGCTCGTCCAGCGCCACCAGGTACTTGAGCGAGCCGAGGAGGTTCATGGCAGGGCTGCGCGGGACGGACGGATCAGGTGTCCTTGGAGATCTTGATGGACGGGAACTTCGAGGAGAAGTCGCGGTTCTTGGCAGCGATCGACAGTGCCACCTGACGCGCCACCGCCCTGTAGATGCCGGCGACTTCGCCCTCCGGGTCGGCGACCACCGTGGGTTCGCCGCTGTCGGCCTGCACCCGGATCTGCATGCTCAAGGGCAATGCGCCGAGATAGTCCATGCCGTACTCGGCGGCCATGGTCTTGCCGCCATCGGCACCGAACACATGCTCCACGTGGCCGCAGTTGCTGCACACATGCACGGCCATGTTCTCGACGATGCCCAGGATCGGAACACCGACCTTCTGGAACATCTTGATGCCCTTCTTGGCATCGAGCAGTGCGATGTCCTGGGGTGTGGTGACAATCACGGCTCCGGTCATGGGCACGCGCTGGCTCAGCGTGAGCTGGATGTCGCCGGTGCCGGGCGGCATGTCGACGATGAGGTAATCCAGGTCCTGCCAGTTGGTCTGGCGCAGCAACTGCTCCAGGGCCTGCGTGGCCATCGGGCCGCGCCAGATCATGGCTTCGTCCTGCGCCACCAGGAAACCGATCGACATGACCTGCACCCCGTAGTTCTCCAGCGGCTCCATGGTCTTTCCATCGGTGCTCTCGGGCTTGCCGCTGATGCCCATCATCATCGGGATGCTCGGGCCATAGATGTCGGCGTCCAGGACGCCGACACGCGCGCCCTCGGCTGCCAGGGCCAGGGCCAGGTTCACGGCGGTCGTGCTCTTGCCCACCCCGCCCTTGCCGGATGCCACCGCCACGATGTTCTTGACGTTGGGGAGCAGTTGCACACCGCGCTGCACTGCATGCGGGATGATCTTCACCGCCAGATTTGCCGAGACGTTCTGGACCCCGGGCACCGCCTTGGCCGCCGCCACCAGCGCCTTGCGCAGGGCGGGAATCTGGCTCTTGGCGGGGTAGCCGAGCTCCACGTCGAAGGCCACGTCGCCATCGGCGATGGTGAGGTTGCGGATCGCGCGTGCGCTGACGAAATCGCGGCCGGTGTTGGGGTCGACCACGCCCTTGAGCGCATCCATCACGCTCTGTTCTGTTACTGCCATTGATTGCTCCTGAAGGCGTGTAGTCTAGCGAAACCATCCGCGCCAGGGTCACGGTGGGCCCATCCATAATCGGGGCATGGCCTCTACCACGGCGGGCTTGCCGCGTACCGGACTCCTTCTCACTGGCGGCGGCGCCCGGGCCGCCTACCAGGTTGGCGTGCTCGAAGCACTGGCGGAAATCCGTCGGCAGTGCGGGGCGACGGACCAGCCCAACCCCTTCCCCATCATCGCCGGCACCTCGGCCGGCGCGATCAATGCCGCGGCGCTGGCCTGCGGGTCGGACGACTTCGATGCCGCCGTCCAGCGCATCGCCGATGTCTGGCGTAATTTCCATGCGCAGCAGGTCTACCGGGCCGACTCGCTGGGGATTGCACGCACGGGCGCCAGCTGGCTGACCCTGCTGTCGGTGGGCTGGCTGCTGGCGCGCTGGCGCCGGCTGCGCCCACGCTCCCTGCTGGACAACACACCATTGCAGGAGCTTCTGCGCGCCATGGTGCCGCTGGAGCGGGTGCCAGGCCTGGTGGCCGACGGCCACCTGCATGCCCTGGCGGTCACTGCGTCGAGCTACAGCTCGGGGGAGCATGTCACCTTCTTCGAGGGCGCGCCCACGCTCACGCCGTGGGTGCGCTCGCAACGGTATGCCGTGCGCGACCGCATCACCCACCAGCACCTGCTGGCATCTTCGGCGATTCCGTTCGTGTTTCCGGCTGCCGCCATACCAGTGCATGGCCGTACCGAGTATTTCGGTGACGGATCGATGCGCCAGTCGGCGCCGGTAGCCCCGGCCATCCATCTGGGGGCGGACAGGATCCTGGTGGTGGGTGCCGGTCGCATGACCGAGCCCAGGGCCGATCACCGCAATGCGCCGCCGAACGGCTACCCCAGCCTGGCGCAGATCGCCGGCCACACGCTGTCCAACATCTTCCTGGACGCGCTGGCAGTGGATGTGGAGCGTGTGCGTCGCATCAACCACACGATCAGCCTCGTGCCGGCACATGCCCGCCAGGGCAGCGGGCTGCGGCCGCTGGAACTGGTGGTGATCGCGCCGTCGCAGCGCATCGATGCGATTGCCGCCCGCCATGTGCGCGATCTGCCACATACGGTTCGGGTGCTGCTGGGTGGCGTGGGGGTATCCACCGACCAGACCGATACCAAGGGCGCAGTGCTGGCGAGTTATCTGCTGTTCGAGAGCGGCTTCACGCGCGAACTAATGGCCTTGGGCAAGGCCGATGCCCTGCAGCAACGCGCCAGCATCTGCGCGCTGCTCGGCTGGCAGAACACCGAAGCGACGCCCACTGCGGGCGCCGCTACCGGCAATCAGGCTTTTGTGGAACGTCGCCAAGACCCCTTGCGCCTGCGCTGAGCGCGCCCGCCGGACGGCCTGGCGCTGCCCACCCGACTAAAATTGCCTGCTCCGCACCCGACACGCCTATCGCGCCATTCCATGCCCCGCCAACTCTTCGTGACCACCGCCTTGCCGTATGCCAACGGCAATTTCCACATCGGCCACATCATGGAGTACATCCAGGCCGACATCTGGGTGCGTCACCAGCGCATGCAGGGTCACCAGGTGAACTTTGTCTGTGCCGACGATGCGCATGGCGCACCGATCATGATCGCGGCTGAAAAGGCGGGCAAGACGCCGCAGCAGTTCGTGGCCGGCATCGCGGCCGGCCGCAAGCCCTACCTGGAGGGCTTCCACATCGCGTTCGACAACTGGCACTCCACCGATGCGCCGGAAAACCATGCGCTGGCGCAGCAGATCTACCGCGACCTGAAGCGGGCTGGCCTGATCGCCACCCGTGTCATCGAGCAGTTCTTCGACCCGGACAAGAACATGTTCCTGCCTGACCGCTTCATCAAGGGCGAATGCCCGAAGTGCGGCGCCAAGGACCAGTACGGCGACAACTGCGAGAACTGCGGAGCGGTGTATGCGCCGACGGACCTGGTGAAGCCGTACTCCGCCCTGTCCGGTGCCACACCGGTGCTCAGGAGTTCGGAGCACTATTTCTTCCGCCTGTCCGACCCGCGTTGCGTGGAGTTCCTGCAATCCTGGACCCAGGACGGGCGTCTGCAGCCCGAAGTGGCCAACAAGGTCAAGGAGTGGTTTTCCCCGCGCCAGAACGCCGACGGCAGCACCAGCGAGGGCCTGGGAGACTGGGACATCAGCCGCGACGCGCCCTACTTCGGCATCGAGATTCCGGATGCACCCGGCAAGTACTTCTATGTCTGGCTCGATGCGCCCATCGGTTACCTCGCCTCCCTGAAGAACCTGCTGGACCGGCGCGGCCAGGACTTCGATGCTTACATGGCCGATCCGACACTGGAGCAATACCACTTCATCGGCAAGGACATCGTCACCTTCCACACCCTGTTCTGGCCGGCCACGCTGAAGTTCAGCGGCCGCAAGGTGCCCGACAACGTCTTCGTGCACGGCTTCCTGACGGTCAACAACGGCGAGAAGATGAGCAAGAGCCGCGGCACCGGGCTGGACCCGCTGAAATACCTGCGTCTGGGCATGAACCCCGAATGGCTGCGCTACTACCTCGCGGCCAAGCTCAACGGCCGCAACGAAGACATCGACTTCAACGCCGAAGACTTCATGCTGCGGGTGAACAGCGACCTGGTGGGAAAGTTCGTCAATATCGCCAGCCGCGCCGTCAAGTTCCTGCCAGGTGGACAACTGGTGGCCAGCGAAGCCGGGAGCAGCCTGTCCGGGGAAGCCGCCAGCCTGATGGCTGGCGTGCAGGCATGCTATGAATCGCGCGACTACGCCCGGGCGCTGCGCGAGATCATGGCCTTCGCGGACACGGTGAACATGCGTTTCGACGCTGCAGCGCCCTGGAAGCTCGTCAAGGAGGGGCGGGCGGACCAGGCGGCGGCGGCATGCTCCGAATGCATCGAGATGTTCCGCGTCATGACCGCCTGCCTGAAGCCCGTTTTGCCGCAGCTGGCACAGCAGGCAGAGGCCTTCCTGGACACGCCGGCGCTGGACTGGTCCAACGCCGCCATACCCATGGGCGCAGGCCATGCAGTGGGCACTTACCAGCACCTGATGCAGCGCGTGGAGCTGAAGCAGCTCGAAGCCCTGTTCGAAGCGCCGCCAGCAGAAGCACCCGCGCTACCGGCACTGCCGGGCGGGGAGGCCATCGCGCCGGTCATCACGATCGACGATTTCGCCAGGATCGACCTTCGCATCGCCCGGATCGTGCAATGCGAGGCCGTCGAGGGCTCCACCAAGCTGCTGCGCCTCACGCTGGACGTGGGCGAAGGCCACATGCGCAATGTATTCAGTGGCATCGCCAGCGCCTACCAGCCGCAGGCGCTGGTGGGCAAGCTGACCGTCGTGGTGGCCAATCTGGCGCCGCGCAAGATGAAATTCGGCGTGAGCGAGGGCATGGTGCTGGCCGCCAGCCATGCCGACGAAAAATCCGCGCCGGGGATCCACGTGCTGGAACCCTGGCCCGGCGCGCAACCCGGCATGCGGGTGCGCTGACGGGCACGGCTACAGGGCAGCGGGCAGGGACGCCGGTGCGCTGACTGGCGAAGGCTCGGCCGTCTCGAGACGCGCGCGACCACCCTCCTTGGCCTGTCCCAGGGCCGCAAGGGCCTCGCGCACGAGCGTGGCCGCAGACAGCCCGGGCGCGGCGACGATGGTCGCGACGCCAATGCTCACGGTAAGCCAGGGCGACACCGGCGACCCCGCATGCGGAATGCCGGCGTTGAGCATCTCGTGCAGACAGCGCTGTGCGACCCGCTTGCCCTCCTGCAGGTCGGTGCCCGGAAGCAGCAGCGCGAACTCCTCGCCACCGAAACGCGCGATCATCTCGCCGGAGCGCTTCACGCACAGCCCGAGGATGCGCGCCACCTGGCGCAGGCATTCGTCACCGGCCAGGTGGCCATAGTGGTCGTTGTAGTGCTTGAAGCAGTCGATGTCGACCATCAGCAGGCACAGGCTGGAGCGGTTGCGGGCGCAGCGCTGCCATTCGTTTTGCAGGGTCAGCTCGAACTGGCGCCGGTTGGCGATCCCGATCAGGCCATCGGTGGTGGACAGGCGCAGGTGCTGCTCATGGGCACGCTCCAGGGCCTGGTCCTTCTCGAGCAGAGGCGTCAGATCAAGCCGGGTCATCACCAGATAGCCTGACGGCGTGCGCGCCTCGTACAGGTGCACCCCCGGACCCTGGTCGATATGGCGCTGCAGCGGTGGTCGCAAGGCGCTCCGCCCCGCCAGGCGCAGGGCCAGCCATTCCTCTTCGCGCCCGATAGCGTCCGGAATCTGCCCTGCCTGCAGCGCGCGGCGCACCAGGGTCTCGTAGGTCTCGCCGATGAGCGTGCCCGCAGCGCTGTAGGGGTATTGGCGCGCCACCTCGCGATTGAAGCCCAGCAGCCGGTCCTGGTTGTCGTAGATCGCCACGCCGGCCGGCAACGCGTCGATGACCTCGCGCAGCCTTGCCTCGGCAGCACGCAACTGGCCACGCAGCGCATCGAGTTCATGCTGCTGGTGGGCCAGGGTCGAGGCGAATTCGGCATTCTGCAGGCCGCGGTCTCGCCGGGCCCGGCCGCGCAACCAGAGCCACACTCCCCCCGCCAGGGCCAGCGTCACCAGCCCCGACAAGGCAAGAAGGGCGGCAGCTGGCATGTCCATCCTGGCAGTTTAGCGAAGGCCATGCCGGGCGCATACCGGGTTAGTCTGTAGTCTGCCGGTCTGCAGTCTGCCGGTGTCAACCCAAAGTAGAAATGTCCCCTGGTATTGGGGTTGAAGGATTTCAGTCCGAGTGGGAGAGAGGGTGCGGAGGGCGTAGCCCGTAGCGCCCTGAAGAAGCACGAGGCACGATAGGCACGGTG
>Ga0247831_1000263_pt1 | contig 117615 bp, 106 predicted proteins | sample LaCruzMarch2015__9_FD_192406 | JGI IMG/M metagenome (GOLD analysis project Ga0247831, IMG submission 192406) | Freshwater microbial communities from meromictic Lake La Cruz, Castile-La Mancha, Spain - LaCruzMarch2015_1m | ecosystem: Environmental > Aquatic > Freshwater > Lake | place: Spain...
CTGGAAACTTCAGTTAAAATATCAAAAAACAAAGCTATTTTTGAGCTCCCAATCATTTTTTTTAACTTCAATCGTGTATTTTCTTTTCTTTCTTCAAAGTCCTGTTCATTTATTAACTCAACAGTTTTTGCGAGGGTGTTTGGCCTAAAATCAAAAGTTTCGAGTTTTTGAATTAGCGATTCACGTTCAATATTGGGTAAAAAACTGTTGATTTTTAAAATTTGCCTTTTTATTAATGAGTCTTCTCCATTAGTGGTGTCACCTTTAAGAAATTTATGAATGTCAATTAAAAATTTTTGAAGCATATCTGATTGTTGGGTCGCCCTTTGGAAATTTAAATTCCCTTCAACAACTATTGAAAATAGGTTTTTGAGGAATTGCAAATAGCCATAATGTCGAAATATTAATATCTTTATTTCTCTAATGTATTGATATCTTGTTTTCAGATCTGTGAAATTTTTATCTTTAACAGAAGGGCAAAGCCATATAAGGATTTTTTTTTGAGATTTTGAAATAAAAACATAATTGTATATTTTTAAATGTTTATATTGAGAATTAGAAATCTCTTTGGTTCCTATTTTTTTAAAAATTGGTGGAACAAAATCAAAAATGGTTTGAATAAATAGAACAGGCTCTCCATTTGTTACCCACCATTTTTTTGTTGCCAATTTAGAATTGGTTTTTGTAGTTGAATTTAAATAGGTTTCTGCTAGTTTTTTTCCAATATCGATGAGTTTGATAGATAAGGTTTTGTCACTATAAAGTCTAACTGGCAACTCAGTTAATTTGCTAATTAAATCCATTAGAATGTTTTCTTTTAAAGGTAAGGATTCTGCGTGTTGAATTTGAAAAACAAAAATCACCTCAAATTTTAGAGAGATTTTCCCATCACTGTAAAATCTTCGGTATGTTTTTAGCTTTTTTATTTGATATACAGAATTGTTAAAATAATTATTGGGATTATCTTCTAGAAGTGGAAATTTCAAAAGATTATTACACTGACAAAATGTTTCTTCGTCCAGATAAGGCAATGATTCCCTATTGCTTCTATACCTAATTTGGCCAAAATTTCTTAAAAATTCAAAATCTTTTTTTAATAGTGGAGAAGGGGTTGGAAAATTTAACTTAAAAGTATCCTCATACAATAATGGTCTATTATCGAAAACGGGAAATTGAACGGAGAAAAAGAAATCACTAATAATTTTCATTCCAGAAATTCATTAAAATTACCTCCTTTGATTACGAACATTGAAGGCAGGCCGAGGTTTAGTGCTGGGAGAATTATTACATCCTGTGTGCAATAGCTTCCCTGAAAAAATTGTACCAATTTAACTAAATTAAAATGAGATTTCAAAAATATGAGGTAAGTATTTTTTTAAAGCTCATTTTTCATAAAAGAGTAAACTAATTTCATCCTCTAATTCTGGCTCTTTACATCTCTCCTCAAGTCCCTTTAAACCGTGCCACTATTAATTGCCAAGCGGTTAAATTTTGATTAGCCCTGGTCGTCCAGGGTCATTTCGGTAGCAAAAGGTTTTGCAACCGCGGATGCGGTTGAATTTTTTGCTCAATTGCTTGCAACCACGGCAGTGGTTGCAAGCAATTTGACCTTACTAATTCCCCGGGCTACCGGGGCTATTCAAAATTCAACCGCTCCACGATTAGATTTCAGACCGATTTTGGCTTTTCAAAAATTCGGGATGACTCATGTTTCCGATTTTCAAAAAATAACCCCAATCACATTTTCAGGTAAAATTCTCTAGTCAGCGCTTGATACGCTTCCGACCAATCGTTGTGGGCTTCATTTTGAATGATCAACTGATCTTGTTGCAGTGGCTTGTTTTTTAACTCAAATTGCATCAACAGGCGTTCAACGGGCTTGTGTGGCTTTGCCATCACCTCGGTAATGCGGGTGCAATAGAAATGAAAGCTGGTGGCCAGTTCCTGAAAGCGAAGGCCTTCTACAAAGGGCAGGATCACGCAGAATTTCCCGGTTTTGGCCAGTAATTTTTGCACCGCATGCAGCATATCGCTGTGCGGCAGCTTTACGGTATGCCGAACGCTGTTGCGGTCTTGATTGAACGAAAAAGTCCCCCCCGAAAAGAAAGGCGGATTGCTCACAATCAGGTCATAGGGCTCAATGCCTGTCTCTGCAAATTCTTGGATGGATTGGTGTACTACTTCCAGGCGCTCGGCCCAGGGCACATGCTGCATGTTTTCTTGGGCCTGTTCAAATGCCTGGTCGTCAACTTCTACGGCGTGAATGCTGGCTTCGGCGTTGCGTTGCCCCAACATAATAGCGATCAGTCCCGATCCAGCGCCGATGTCCAGGATGCGTTTTGCCCCCCTGGTATCTGCCCATGCCCCGAGGAGAATGCCGTCGGTTCCTACTTTCATGGTGCATTTGTCCTGCTGGATGCTGAACTGTTTAAACTCGAAAGGAAGGGTATCACTTGTCTTTATGCTCGCTTTTTCTTTTGCACACATCGTTTAGCAGGTTTAAAGTTGCAAATCTACAACATGCTACATTCAAGAAAGTTTTTTTTTGTGCACCCACCAAAAAATTGCCTTTCTGAATCTTTGGAATAGTGCACGCTCATCAATCGTCGGTTTAAGGGTTGTGTGCCCTTACCGGCTTTTTGCAATTTTAAAAAACAACAACATGGCAGAAATGAACATCCAGGAGCAAAGCTCCAAAGGGAAAAAGCGTGCCCAGAAGCGCTCCACCAGCGTTGATTTGACTGCAATGGTAGATTTGGGCTTCTTGCTGATTACTTTCTTTATGCTGGCTTCGGTGTTTCAAAAACCCAAAGCAATGGCGGTCAACAAACCCGCAAAAGAGGAAAATCGGATTGACCCGCCAGAAATTAAAGAAAGTAAAACCTTGACGCTGGTAGCGGGCAAAAACGATAAAATTTATTGCTATACGGGTGCAGATGATGCGTCCGGTGTCCAGGTAGACACCTTGAGTTATTCCAGCCAGGAATTGAGAGAAAAGATTTTGCAACGCAAAGCCGAAGTTATTGCGCAATGGGGCCAAGATCGGGATTTTGTGGTGTTGCTCAAATTGTTCCCCCAGGCCAAATACCGCAACCTGGTTGACTTGCTGGACGAAATGGCCATCTGCAAAGTGGCCACTTACGCCATCATCGATGAGTTGAATGAGAGGGATGAGCGTTTGGCGGTGGAGACGGGGAATCAGACCAATTAGTCAGTAACTCGCATTACGAAGTCTAATTATTAAATGCCTTGTTACAATGACAATCAGCGGAATTGCTTACTGCGTAATGCGATTTATTAGGCCATTTGGGTATATTATTCCCTTAGTGCTTTTAAAACATCCCTTTCATTCAAACTTAGTTTTTGAATTATATGAGGCAGCAAATCATCAAAATTTGGGTCTTTAGATTTAAAAAAATCATACTCGTTTTTCGAGAATACCGCAAGTTCATCAATACCAGATTCTACATTCCATCTAGTGCCTTGATGTAGGTAACCACACCAAAAACTAATTTTTCCTTCTTTATCTTTAGAGGGATATTCTTCAGTCCAGAATTTAAGATCCATAAGTTAACGGGAGTTAGGGCATTTACCGCAAAATTACATCAATCATCTTGTAACTCCTCGTTTCAACGAGGAGATTAAGAATCAACGTGATATTCCATCTAGCATCTTTGCCAGATCACACATCATTCGCCCTTTCTTTGATGCCTGATCTGGCAAAGATGTTAGATGTGAACGGGTGGGTTGCTTTATCTCGCTGTTGAAACAGCGAGTTTCAAGATGATAGATGTCTTTGTTCACAACAAATACCCTGGATGTCAATAACTACAAAAATACAGGGTAAAATAAAAAAACACTTTCACTTCCGTAGAAAGCCTACAAAAAAAGGGAGTCGGCATTTACACCGACTCCCTCCTGTCATTTCTATACTGATGTGGAAATTACATCATGCCGGGCATGCCACCGCCGCCCATTGGAGGCATCGGTGAATCCTTCTCAGGCTTGTCACTGATTACACATTCGGTAGTCAGTACCATACCTGCGATAGAAGAAGCATTTTCCAAAGCGATGCGGGTAACCTTGGTTGGGTCAATTACACCAGCTTTTTTCAAATCTTCGTATTTGTCGGTACGTGCGTTGTAACCCATAGCGTCTTTAGAGTTAGACACTCTCTGGAGTACTACAGAACCTTCGATACCTGCGTTTTCAGCGATGATGCGCAAAGGAGCTTCCAGCGCTTTCTTCACGATTGCCATACCGATGGTTTCGTCTTCGTTGGTACCTTTTGCGTTGGTCAATACCTTGATGGCACGAACCAATGCAACGCCACCACCGGCTACGATGCCTTCTTCGATGGCTGCACGGGTAGCGTGCAATGCATCGTCAACGCGGTCTTTCTTTTCTTTCATTTCTACTTCAGTAGGCGCACCTACGTAAAGAACTGCCACCCCACCTGACAATTTTGCCAGACGCTCTTGCAGTTTTTCGCGGTCGTAATCAGAAGTAGTGGCGCCGATTTGTTGCTTGATCTGCGCGATGCGTGCGTTGATCAGCTCTTCGTCACCTTTGCCGTTGATGATCGTGGTGTTGTCTTTGTCCACTTCGATCTTCTCAGCGTTGCCCAGGTGCTCAAGGCCAGCGCTTTCCAGCTTGTAGCCTTTTTCTTCAGAGATAACGGTACCGCCAGTCAACACAGCGATGTCTTCCAACATGGCTTTGCGACGGTCGCCGAATCCAGGAGCTTTAACTGCAACGATTTTCAGGTTGGCACGCAGGCGGTTGACCACCAATACGCCCAAAGCCTGGCTTTCGATGTCTTCAGCAATGATCAGGAGTGAACGGCCACTGCCTACTACTTTTTCCAATACAGGCACGATGTCGGCCATGTTGGAAATTTTGCGGTCAGTGATCAGGATGTACGGATTTTCGTACTCCGCGGTCATGTCTTCGGTGTTGGTCACGAAGTAAGGAGAAAGGTAACCACGGTCGAATTGCATACCCAATACTTCATCTACATAAGTATCGGTACCTTTGGCTTCTTCTACGGTGATAACGCCGTCCTTGGTTACACGCTTCATCGCATCAGCGATCAGGGCACCAATTTCTTCGTCGTTGTTGGCAGAAATGGCCGCAACTTGTTTGATTTTTTCGAAATCGTCACCGATTTGCTCAGACTGTTCTTTCAGGTTTTCAACCACCTTGCGAACAGCTTTATCCATACCGCGCTTCAAGTCCATTGGGTTGGCACCTGCAGCAACGTTTTTCAAACCCGCGCTGATCATGGCTTGTGCCAAAACGGTGGCAGTTGTGGTACCATCACCTGCAATGTCTGCAGTTTTGGACGCAACTTCCTTAACCATTTGAGCGCCCATGTTTTCAACGGCGTCTTCCAGTTCAATTTCTTTGGCTACGGTCACACCATCCTTGGTGATCTGAGGCGCACCGAAGCTTTTTTGGATAACCACGTTACGGCCTTTGGGTCCGAGGGTTACTTTCACGGCATTAGCCAGAGCATCTACCCCTGCGCGCAATTTTTCGCGTGCATCGCGATTGAAGCTAATTTCCTTAGCCATATTGCTTTTGAATTTAAAATGTCGAAAAAGGGAATGTTGAAAAGAGACGCAATGTCAGGCGTCTAATGACAAATAGACTAAGTGACAGTCTGCGTTACATGATGACCAAAATGTCATCTTCACGCATGATCAGATAGTCCTGGCCGTCAAAATTCAGCTCTTGACCAGCATATTTGCCGTAGAGGACGATGTCTCCGACCGCAACGGTCATCAGGTTACCGTCTTTGCCTGGGCCAACGGCCACTACTTCGCCGCGCTGAGGTTTTTCTTTGGCGGTGTCAGGAATGATGATGCCACCTTTGGTTTTCTCTTCAGCCGGAGCGGGTTTAACTACAACTCGATCGTTGATAGGCTTCATAATCAGAATATTAGTAAAGTTTTTATAATCATTGGGTTTCAACAACGCCTTTCTCTTAGCATATGTCGTGCCAATGTGGGGCGGGGTGTCAAAATGACAGGGGGGTGTCTGGAGTAAAAAAAATTGACACCACTCCCTAAACCCCCGTATAACTCCAAGGCGTAATCTCCCTCAACTCTGCTTTGATTGCCTCGCTTACATCCAATTCCTCCACAAAGGTACGCATGTCTTCAGCGGTTACTTTGGCTTTGCCACGAGTCAGTGCTTTGAGTGCTTCGTAGGGATTGGGGTAAGCCTCCCGGCGCAGAATGGTCTGGATGGCTTCGGCCACCACCATCCAATTGTCTTCCAGATCCTGGCGCAATTGGGCTTCGTTGAGCAGCAATTTGCTCAAGCCCTTGCGGATGGATTGGAAAGCTATCAGGGTATGCGCAAAGGGAACGCCCAGGTTGCGCAGTACGGTGCTGTCGGTCAGGTCGCGTTGTAGGCGAGAGATGGGCAGTTTTTCGGCCAGGTGCGCAAAGATGGCATTGGCGAGGCCCAGGTTGCCTTCTGCGTTTTCAAAATCTATGGGGTTGACTTTGTGCGGCATCGCTGATGAACCCACTTCCCCGGCCACTACTTTTTGCTTGAAATACTCCATCGAGATGTACGTCCAGATGTCGCGGCACAAGTCGATCAGGATGGTATTGATGCGCATCATGGCTTGGCATTGGGCGGCCAGGTTGTCGTAATGTTCGATTTGGGTGGTGGGTTCTGAGCGTTGCAAACCCAGATTTTTACGCAGAAAATCAGAAGAAAATTGGTGCCAATCTATGATCGGGTAGGCCGCATAGTGGGCATTGAGGTTGCCAGTAGCTCCACCAAACTTGCCACTGTGTGGAACAGCCTTCAGCAATTCCAGTTGCTGATCCAGGCGGGCCACAAACACCATAAACTCTTTGCCCAGGCGGGTAGGGGAGGCTGGCTGCCCATGGGTGCGCGCCAACATCGGAATGTCGGCCCAGCTTTCGGAAAGGTTGGCCAGTTCTTCCGACAAGTCATTCAAACCTGGGAAATACACGATTTCCAGAGCATGTCGAATGGATAGCGGAATGGCCGTATTGTTGATGTCTTGAGAAGTCAATCCAAAGTGGATGAATTCCTTGTATTGCTGCAATTCCAGGCGATCAAATTTTTCCTTCAGGAAATATTCTACCGCTTTCACATCGTGGTTGGTGATGCGCTCGATGTCTTTGATGCGTTGAGCATCCTCCAGGTTTAGTTCGTTGGCAATCCGCACCAATTCCGGGATTTTGTCTTCCGGAAAATCAGCCAATTGAGGCAAGGGATGCTCCACCAAGGCAATGAAATACTGGATTTCCACCAATACCCGATAGCGGATCAGGGCGAATTCCGAAAAGAAATCACTAAGGGCAGCAGTTTTATCGGCATAGCGGCCGTCAATGGGTGAGATTGCGCGCAACATGTTTTTTGAGTTATGAGTTAGGAGTTATAAGTTATGAGTTAGGAGTTATGAGTTAGGAGTTATGAGTTATGACACACAATTCTACCCTAGTATGCAAAATTGTGTGTCATAACTCATAACTCATAATTCATAACTCCGTAAGATTTTATCAAAGTCTACGTGTTCATGAAATAGCTCCACGGCACGTTTGGTTTTCCAGGGGGTACGGTTGTTGATTTTTACCTCGATGCGGGTGATTTTTACCACCGATCCGTAGGTATCCAGGGTTGTGGTGATCACAGGTATTTTGTGCTTCGAAAAATAAGGGTGATTCAGGTCTGCAAGGTCAAACCAGCGGTGGTGACGCCCATCGCTGGTGACAATTACACCCGATAGTGGAGAAGTTTTTAAATTCTTCATTCGAGCTACCGATTCTACTTTTTCGATGACCTGGTTGAGGCGAATGGCGCTGGTTACGAGCAGGATGTTTTCAAACTTGTGAAATTCTTCCACATCCACCAGTGAACCCGCGATGATGTCCTCTACCTTATTGTTCATACAATCTTCGTTCATCAGGATTTTGCCATCCACAGCCTTGCGGATCATTTCCATAATGGGCAGGGACAGCGACTGTTCGTAGGGCAAAAGCCCCAACAGGGGGTAGCCCATCTGGTCGAGTTTGCGTTGCAGGTAATGCCCCGTTTCTTCCATCTTTTCAGGTTTTACCTTATTCACGATGACGCCGATAATGGGCACATTTTCTTCCCGAAACAAAGCCGAACACATGTTCAGCATATCAATCGTACTGCCAATTCCACCTTCTACAACCATGATGACGCCAGCATCCAGGATTTTGGCCACCCGGGCATTGCTCAGGTTGACAATGCTGCCTACTCCAGGGTGACCAGTGCCTTCATAAACCACGATGTCGTACTGTTCGCTTAGAACTTTTTTGGCAGTGAGGAGTTTCTCTTCAAAGTGGAAATGATCCGGGTGATCCAGGAATTCTTTGGTAACCCCACGGCCAATGATGACAGGACTGTGCAAATCAGGATTGATTTCAAAGCCCGTGACCTCTGAAAAGAGCACGGCATCCTTATCGGCAGTTATCCCGTTGATGGTCACATGCTGTTGGCCAACTGGCTTACAATACCCAGTAAGTAAGCCTCTTTCGATGAAATTGGCCACCAGTCCCAAGGTTGTGGTGGTCTTTCCAACGTGCTGGCTGGTTGCGGCAACATATAGATTCTTCATGCATTGGCGTTTCAAAAGCGCAAATATAATAGACTTGTGGTGAGGAGTGACTGCTTATATCAAGTCTTTACAACAAGTCTTATGGTCTATGTAGAGGTTTTGTCTTTTTTTTTTCTAAAATTTATACATTTGTGCCATCTAAGCATGACGCAAAAAATTACTTCCCGATTTTTGAGGGGGTTTTGAATAGGAAGCTCACTTGAAATGAAGCGTTCGACTTCCAATTCAAAACCCAAAATCGAGAAGTTAATTTTTCTGCGTTACTAAAAAGGAAACTCAAAAACTAATCCTACTTAAAACATATCATTATGGCGAAGAATTTGCTCATTGTAGAGTCGCCTGCCAAGGCAAAAACGATCGAAAAGTACCTCGGCAAGGACTTTGCGGTGCGTTCCAGCTACGGCCACGTGCGTGACCTGGACAAGGGCAATCAAGCAGTGGATGTGAAGGATGGTTTTCGCCCCAAGTATACCATTTCTCCAGAGAAGCACAAGGTTGTCAAAGAACTAAAAGATTGGGTCAAGAAAGTGGATGAAGTATGGCTCGCCACGGACGAAGACCGCGAAGGAGAAGCCATTTCCTGGCATTTGTGCGAGGTGTTGGGACTTGATCCCAAATCAACCAAACGCATTGTTTTCCGCGAAATCACCAAGCCTGCCATTGAAAAAGCGGTACTACAGCCCCGTACTGTCGATCTCAATTTGGTCAATGCCCAACAGGCACGCCGGGTTTTAGATCGATTGGTGGGATTTGAATTGTCTGAAATCTTGTGGAAAAAAGTCAAAGGTAAACTTTCCGCAGGGCGCGTACAGTCAGTAGCCGTAAAATTGGTGGTCGAAAAGGAGCGCGAAATCAACAATTTCAAATCCGAAGCTTACTTTAAGCTTGAAGCCCTGTTCAATGTCAAAAACGAACAAGGCCGCAACGTCATCCTTAAAGCGGAAGGAGCCGACCGGATCAAATCCGAAGCCGATGCCGAAGCATTTCTAAACAAATGCATAGGCGCTGAATACAAAATTCGCAGTATTGACGTCAAGCCGCTCAAACGGCGGCCTACTGCTCCTTTTACCACTTCGACGCTTCAGCAGGAAGCCAGCCGCAAGTTGGGTTTCTCCGTAAACCGCACCATGGTTACAGCGCAGAAACTTTACGAAGCAGGTTTCATTACCTATATGCGTACCGACTCGATCAACCTCAGCGAAACGGCCATTGCCTCCATCGCGCAGGAAATCGAAAAACAGTTTGGAAAAAACTACGTGGAAATTCGCCGCTTCAAAAGTAAGTCTGCCAACGCGCAGGAAGCCCACGAAGCCATCCGCCCCACGTACATCGAAAACCAAACCGTACCCGGAGACCGAGACGAGAAGCGTTTGTACGAACTGATCTGGAAGCGTACCATCGCCTCGCAAATGGCCGACGCTGAACTGGAAAAAACCGTAGTGGATATTGCCATTTCTACTCAGCCTACCGTGAAATTGCAAGCTGAAGGGGAAGTCCTCAAGTTTGATGGTTTTTTGAAAGTATACCTCGAATCGAGCGACGACGATGAAGAAAACGAAGCGCAGGGAGTGCTGCCGCCATTGAAAGTTGGGCAGATTTTGCCCCTCAATCAAATGACGACAACCGAGCGATTTACCCGCCCACAGGCACGCTATACCGAAGCAGGTCTGGTGAAAAAACTGGAAGAATTGGGCATTGGTCGCCCTTCTACCTATGCGCCTACGATCAGCAAAATCATGGAAGTAGGCCGCGGATATGTGGTCAAAGAAAACCGGGATGGCACACCACGTGCTTACCGACTTTTGACCCTCAAAGACGCTGCCATCAGCAAGGCTGACTTGTCCGAGATGACCGGCGTGATCAAAGGCCGCTTGTTTCCTACCGATATGGGCACCACCGTGAGTGATTTTTTGGATCAGCATTTTGACAAAATCATGGACTACAAGTTCACGGCAGAAATCGAAAAGCTGTTTGACGATATCGCGACAGGTAGCCGGGAGTGGACCAAAATGTTGGAGACCTTTTATTGGCCTTTTCACGAAATCGTGGAAGAAACCCTGGCCAATGCCGAACGCCCAACCCGTGAACGCATTTTGGGCAAAGAAGAAGGTACTGGTTATTCCATCCTGACCCGCATGACCCGCCTCGGGCCAGTTGTTCAAATTGGTGCACCAGAAGAATTGATTCCAGGAGAAAAACCACGTTACGCCAACCTCAAGCCGGGCCAATCCATCGATACCATAGAGATGGAAGAAGCCATGAAACTCTTTGAATTGCCCAAGATTCTGGGCGATTACCGGGCGCAAGAAGTGGCAGTGGGTACAGGTCGGTACGGACCTTATGTGCGTTTTGGCGAAAAATTCATCTCGATCCCCAAAGGAGAAGATCCCCTGTCTGTCAATATGGAACGGGCAATGGAACTGATTCTGGAAAGAGAAAAAATTGACGCCCCGGTAGCAAGTTACAAAGGCTTACCGATCACCAAAGGAACGGGGCGATTTGGACCCTTCATCAAGTGGAACGAGCTGTTCATCAATGTTCCCAAGAAGTACGATCTGGAGACCCTCACTCCCGAGCAAATGCATGAACTCATTGAGGTCAAAATGGAGAAAGAAGCGAATCGCTTCATCCAGAACTGGCCAGATGAAAAAATCAGCATTGAAAATGGCCGTTGGGGCGCGTTCATCCGCTTTAAGAAGGACATGCTCAAATTGCCCAGGGTTGACGGCCAGAAAATGAGTGCCGAAGATGCCGCCGTACTTTCGCTGGAAGAAGTGAAAAAAATGATTGAAGAACAGGTTCCCGATGCTTTTGCCAAAAAAGCGCCGGCCAAAGCTGCTGCTAAAAAAGCGCCAGCCAAAAAGGCGGCAGCTCCAAAAAAAGCAAGCGCAGCGGCAACCAAACCTAAAAAATAGGCGCAAATTATTCACCATGGACGATTCTAACAACAACCCAAACCAGATCAACATCGAATTGCCGGAGGATATTGCCGAGGGAACTTATTCCAATCTGGCCATTATTTCCCACTCCAATTCGGAATTCGTGGTAGACTTTGTACGGCTGGTGCCCAACGTACCCAAAGCCAAAGTAAAAGCACGCATCATCTTGACGCCCGATCACGCCAAGCGCCTCATGCGCGCGCTGGCAGATAATGTCAAACGCTACGAGGCCCAATTTGGTGCCATCGACGAGCAGGATCAACCTGCTTTTCCACTGAATTTTAGTACGCCAAAGGCACAGGCATAAATTTTTGGGTTGCACGACTACTTTTACCAACCGTAAAGGATTGTTTGCAACCTAAAACCCTAAAATCCATAATCATGTTTCCCAACACCATCGTTTTCATTGATGCAGGTCACGGAGCGATCAACAGGGCTGGCCAGTACACCACTGCTCCTTCCAAAATGTTTCGCCATTCCAGAGGTACTTTTCACCAAGGCAGTACCTTTCTCGAAGGTGTTTGGAACCGTACGGTGACCAATCAGGTGATGCGGAAACTGGATGTATTGGGAATCACTTATCGGGCTTTGCACCACGAGTACCTCGACAATTCGCTGCAACAAAGGGTGGATGCCGTCAACTGGTACGCCAAACAATTTGAACGCAGCATCGTGGTCTCCTCGCATGCCAATGCTTCGGCTACCCAGGCTGCGCGAGGGTTTGAAATATACACCTCTCCAGGAACCACCGAGTCCGACAAAATCGCCTCAATCCATTGGAATCACGTCAATTTATTGCGCAACTTTTACCCACTTGGCGCACAAATTCGCATGCGCAACCAGGCCAGCGGCAGCGATCACGACAATGAGGCGAATTTCTACATCTTGCGCAAAACCAATGTACCCGCGATTTTGATTGAACACCTCTTTTTTGATAATTTTGATGACGCAACCTTATTGATGGACGACGGGGTGATCGATTTGTTTGCCGAAGCCCAGGTACGCACCATCATCGAATACTTCAACGCATAAACCAAAGCTGCTATGTCCAACAAGGAAATTGCCAAAACCTTTCAATTCCTTGGCGACATCATGGAGTTGCACGGCGAAAACCCCTTCAAAATCCGTTCCTACCAAAACGCTTACCTCACCTTAAGGAAACTGGATCGCCCTTTAGCGGAAATGGATGCAGCCGAAATTGCGGGCATCAAAGGGGTAGGGCAAGCCATTGCTGAAAAAATCCGCGAGCTGTTGGATACGGGCAAAATGTCAACTCTCCAACAATACCTGGACAAAACACCAGAAGGTGTGCAGGAAATGCTGCACATCAAGGGCTTTGGACCCAAAAAAATCAAAGTCATTTGGGAAAGCCTGGGCATTGAGACCATCGGTGAATTGCTCTACGCGGTCAACGAAAACCGCCTGTTGGAGCTCAAAGGATTTGGAGAAAAAACCCAGAATGAACTGCGCCAGCAGTTGCAATACTTCCTCAAAACCCGCAACCAGTTTCATTTTGCCAGTGTGGAAGGGGAAGGGAGCAGCATTTTACAAAAACTTCAGACTGCTCTACCGGGCGTGAAAATTGAATTCACGGGCGCTTTTCGGCGTTGCGCCAATGTGCTGGAATCGATTGATTTGTTGCTGGGTACCAAAGATGCGCTTGAACCGGTTTTGACCGGCATCGGTTTGCAAAACATCCAGGTTCAGGCCGAACAGATCAATGCATCGTCGGAAAATGAATACCCAATTCGCCTATTTCAATGTGCGGGCAGCGAATTTGGCTCCAAACAGTTTCGCTACACCGCTGCGCCTGCTTTCATGCAAGCATTCCTGGACCAAAATCCGGGCAGCGATTTTCGCGATTTGGAAGAGGAAGCTCAAGTATTTGCCCTGGCCAAACAACCTTACATTCCTGCTGAGTTGCGGGAAGAGCCTTGGGCTTTAGCGCTCAATCAGTCCAAAGGAATTCCTACCCTGATTGAAGAGGCTGACATCAAAGGAGTGGTGCATACCCACTCCACCTACAGCGACGGCCTGAATACCTTAAAGGAAATGGCCGAATACACCAAAGCCCAGGGTTTTGAATACCTGGTGATGAGTGACCATTCCAAGTCTGCCTTTTATGCAAATGGTTTGCAGCCGGAGCGGGTTTTGTTGCAAATGGAAGAAATTGATGCCTTGAACCAGCAGATGGCGCCATTCCGGATTTTTAAAGGGATTGAAAGCGACATCCTCAACGATGGATCGCTGGATTACCCGGAAGATATTTTGGCAAAATTTGAGGTCATCATCGCTTCTGTACATTCCAATCTGCGCATGGACGAGGCCAAGGCTACCCAACGCATCATCAAAGCAGTAGAAAATCCACATACCCGAATTTTGGGCCACCCCACTGGGCGTTTGTTGTTGTCTCGACAAGGTTATCCCCTCGATCACCAAAAAGTGATCGATGCCTGTGCAGCAAATGGCGTAGTGATTGAACTCAATGCCAGTCCCTACCGTTTAGATCTGGACTGGAGCTGGATTCCGTACGCACTGGAAAGAGGAGTAATGATTTCGATCAATCCCGATGCCCACAGCAAGCAAGGGATTCACGACATCCACTACGGAGTTTTGTCGGCGCGCAAAGGCGCACTGAGCGCTGCACAATGCCTCAATGCCAAGGGTGTTAACGACTTTGTAACGTGGATAGATTCGAGATCGAGATAACCGGAATTTTTTACATTTGTGCGTCAATTTTCCAGAGCGCAGTTGATTTTTTTGCAAAATTCGTTTTTCAACCATAAAATTCACAACAATGTTGCAGGCTATTCAAAAAGCAAGCATGATTCTGATTCTGGCAACGGCAGTTTTCTCCTGCCAGAATGATAAAAAAGTACGGGATGCAGCCCAAACTGATGTTGCCGGAAGTGTGCAGCCTACTGAAGCTACCGCTGTTCCTGCGCCACAGAGTACCCAAGCTCCAGCTGGACCAATCACAAAATTGGAGTTTATCGGCGGAGACCGGTACAATTTTGGCAAAATCAAATCTGGTGACAAGTCACGCCACGTATTTAAATTCAGGAATACCGGCAAAGAGCCATTGATCATCGCCGATGCCAGAGCTTCCTGCGGATGTACTACGCCCAGCTGGCCAAAAGAACCCGTTGCTCCAGGTAAAACGGGTGAATTGGTGGTTATTTTTGACTCTAGTGGCAAGTTCGGTGGTCAAAGCAAGCGCGTAACCATCACCGCCAATACCAATCCACCAGAATCTTTTTGTTACATGGAAGGAGAAGTAGAAGAAGCAAAGCAATAGTCAGCAGTCAACAGTTAATTTGCTCATCTACGAATGGGATAATGTGCTGATTTGACAATCCGTGCATTATCCCATTTTTTCATCAACCCATCCGCAAATCTCCACCTCCATGTACTCCTATTTCTCGCTCATCAAATTCAGCCATACTATCTTTGCAATGCCATTTGCTTTGTTGGGGTTCACTTTGGGAACCTTGCACAGTTCAAAAGGCTTCGAATGGAAAACCCTGGCATTGGTCGTTTTGTGCATGATTTTTGCGAGGAGTGCAGCAATGGCCTTCAATAGGTACCTTGATCGGGACATTGATGAATTGAATCCACGAACCAAAGTACGCGAAATTCCGGCAGGGGTGATAAAGCCTGGAGCAGCGCTGGCATTTGTAGTGATCATGTCGGTGTTGTTTGTGGTTTGCGCATGGTTCATCAATCCATTGTGTTTTTATTTGTCGCCAATCGCTTTGGTGGTGGTACTGGGGTACAGTTATACCAAGCGGTTTACGTACCTGTGTCATTTTGTATTGGGGCTGGGGCTGGCCTTGGCGCCGATAGGATCTTACTTGGCCACCGGTGGAGGCTTCGATCTAATCCCTTTGTGTTATTCTTTTGCGGTGTTGTTTTGGGTATCGGGATTTGACATCATATATGCCCTGCAAGATGAAGAATTTGACCGCTCCAATCAACTCAATTCAATTCCTGTAGTTTTAGGCAGAAAGGGCGCATTGCGCTTATCGGAAGTATTGCATTTTTTTAGTGCTGCCATGATCGTGTTGGCCTGCTGGCAACAAGGCTTGCAGTATGCAAATTTTAACTGGATCCATTGGGTAGCCGCATCGGTATTTTTGAGTATGCTGATTTACCAACATACGCTGGTCAAGCCAAATGATTTGAGTCGGGTAAACCTTGCCTTTTTCACCACCAATGGCATCGCCAGCCTTATTTTTGGCACTTTGGTCATCCTGGATGTGCTTTTCCAGTAACTCACATATGATTTAATTTAAATATTATTTCATTTCTCCCTTATTTTATACTATTTATTTCAACTTTTTTCGTTTAAAGTAGCAGCATTTTGCTTTTTGTAATATTTTTACCTGTTAAGTTCTAAAAAACCTACATTTACTTATTCTACAGAAAATCCCTATTGTATGAAATCATATAATTTCAAAGCTTGTTTGTTGCTTTTTTTTGTAATGGGTTTGTCCAGTCTGCAAGCCCAAACCAACTTTCGCGGCTTGATGCGAAAGGCCGATCAACTATTTGAAACCAGTGCTTTTGCGCTGGCAGTAGATGTATACCGACAGGCGCTGGAAAAAGACGCTACAGATCCAGACGCGTTAGGGCGTTTGGCTGAATGTTACCGCATGCTCAACCGTCTCGATGAAGCCGAGTCAACCTACCTCAAGCTTATCCGTGGCCGCAAATATGATCCCCGTCAACTCTTGTTGTACGGTCACTGCTTAAGAGGACTAGGCCGTTACGACGAGGCCAAGGTTTGGTACTTGAACTATGCCAAAACCAATTCAACTCTGGGCAACCAATTTGCACAAAGTTGTGATTTTGCCAAAACCAACCTGAATGTACCTACTACGTACAACGTGATCAATGAGCGCATCAACAGTACCAGTTCGGATTTTGGTCCTACGTTCATGAATGATCAATTGATCTTTTCCTCTTTGCGTACAGAAGGTCAAACCTATAGCGCCAACCGTAGCTCATTGTACACTTCGATGATGAGTACAGATGGATCAGTGCAATCCGCAGTTGTAGTGCGCCCGGGCATCAGTGAATTCAGCATCGGACCGGCATCTTATTCTTCGGATGGGCGCAATGCGGCAACCACCAAAAACAATTTTATAGCGGGTGTGCGACAAATCCCTGGATCAGGAATGGACCTGAGCATTATTCTTGCCGAGGTCAACTTTAATGGATCCTGGTACAATGAGCGCAGTTATCAATACAACGATACCAAAGGCAAAACCGGATTTCCTTGCTTAACTCCTGATGGAAACGCGCTATTCTTTGCCAGCGACCGGGAAGGTGGTTTTGGCGGCTGGGATTTGTACATTTCCTACAAAGAAAGCAATACCTGGTCGAAACCAATCAACCTGGGCCCAGCCGTCAATACTCCTGGAGATGAAATTACTCCTTATTTTGACGGAACAAACTTGTATTTTTCTTCAGATTTCCACCTAGGTTTTGGCGGATTTGACGTTTTTATGGCCGAGCAGGGCGAAGGCCGCTGGCTCAAATCGACCAACCTAGGACAACCGGTCAACTCTTTTGGCGACGATTACGGGATGATCATGGATGGCTACCGCAATTTTGGTTACCTGGTCTCCAACCGCAGCGGAGGCAAAGGCCTGGAAGACATCTATCGGGTAGTAAAGGGTGGCATTCCGATTGCTGGAAACAACAACACTGGCGGTTTCCCTGTAAACAACACTGGCAGAACCCGCATCCGCGTCTTCAGTGGTTCAGATGGGATCGCATTGCCCAATGCTTCGGTAGACCTCACCAATTGCTTGCGTGGTTCTTCAAACTACATCTTGCTGACCGATGCGCAGGGATACATAGAATTGCCGGTGGGAGCAGGAACGGAGTGTGAAGTGACTGTGCGCGCTGATGGTTATATGCTGCTGCGAGGGCCTTTATCGGCTTATTTTTCTCCTAGTCGCGACATCGAAATTCCATTGACCAAAGCAGGCGAAGAATATTACGGAAGAGTAGCGAACAGTGCCAGTCGGGAATACATCCCCAATGTGCAAATTGCTGCACGCAACACTTACACGGGCAGTATTACCCGTACCAGTACGGATTATTCCGGGAATTACGTCCTGAGTCTGGCACGCAATACACCCTATGTGATCACGTACACGGTACAAAATTTCAATGACGAAACCCGAAATGTGAATGTATTGAATGGTACCGATCGAACCATCTTGGGCATTGTGAACATGATGCCATTTAACAACAATACCAACTGGAACCCTAACCCTAACCCTAACCCTGGAACCAATACTGGCAATACCAATACCGGTGGATCTGTATTGGAACGACCAGGTTTCGCTATTCAGGTTTCTTCAGTTGTGGGGCAACCGGATTTGTCTAAATTCATTAACCTGAAAAGCTTCGGTAGTGTTTATGCCAAAAACGAAGGCGGCAAAAACAAGATCAAAGTTGGTAATTTTCCTACCCGGGATGAAGCCCAGCGTCAACTGGATGCGGTGAAACAACTTTACCCAGGTGCTTTTATTGTAACGGATGATGGGTATTCCTTGGGAAACAACCAACCGAACCCTGGTGTGAACCCCAATCCGCAACCATGGAATCCTTCCCCTCCAGTAGTGAATCCACCCGTGAATTCGGCTGGACGTTTTATGATCCAGTTGGGCGCCTACCGCGATCCTCGCTCTTTCAACGGCAGCAAACTGGTTGGTTTGGGAACAGTGTTGGATCGGCCAAGGACAGATTTGACCGTGAAATTGTTGTGCTGTTACAATTCAGCAGCGGATGCTTTCCGCGCACTCCCTCAGGTTCAACAGGCTGGTTTCAGCGGAGCTTTTGTTGTGGAGGATCAGAATGGACAATTGGTAAGAGCAAAATAATTCAATATACCAATCACACTTGGGTATAGCCACGGAGAGAATAGGATTTCTCTCCGTGGTTCTTTTTTTTATGAAATTACATCCTCCACACTGGTGTAATCCAGGTTGAAGGCATCAGCAACGCCTTGGTAGACCACTTTTCCGTTGACTACATTCAGTCCCTTGCGCAAAGGCAAATTGTCATGACAAGCTTGTTTCCAACCTTTGTTGGCCAATTGCAGTGCATACGGCAGCGTGGCGTTGGTCAAGGCCAACGTTGACGTGGCAGGCACCGCGCCTGGCATGTTGGCTACGCAGTAATGCACCACATGATCGATGATGTAGGTTGGATTATCGTGGGTAGTTGGATGGGTCGTTTCAAAACAGCCACCCTGGTCAACCGCTACATCCACTAGCACTGTACCTGGACGCATAGTTTGGAGCATATCTGCCGTGATCAATTTTGGAGCTTTTGTACCCGGGATCAACACTGCGCCAATGATGAGGTCGTGATCCCGAATCATCTTGCGAATGGTGTACTCATTCGAAAAAATGGTATTCACATTGGGAGGCATCACTTCTGACAGGTAACGCAAACGGGGCAAGTTGATGTCGAGAATGGATACTTCGGCGCCCAAACCAGCAGCCATTTTGGCCGCTTGGGTACCTACAATACCGCCTCCAAGCACCAATACTTTTCCCGGAGCAACTCCAGGCACGCCTCCAAGCAATACGCCACGCCCTTTGACCGGTTTTTCCAGGTATTTTGCGCCTTCCTGAATGGCCATGCGGCCTGCTACTTCCGACATGGGGATGAGCAAAGGCAAAGAGCTATCGCTCAATTCTACCGTTTCATAAGCCAGGCAAATCGCCTTGCTTTTGATCATGGCTTCTGTCAGCGGCTCGTAAGATGCAAAGTGAAAATAGGTAAACAACAACTGATCGGGCTTGATCAGCGGCCATTCCTGCTCGATGGGCTCTTTTACTTTGATGATCATCTCCGCAATGGCGTAGATTTCCTCAATGGTTGACAAGATTTTTGCACCTGCAGCTTCGTATTCATCGTCGTCAAAACCACTGCCTTCTCCAGCTGTGGATTGAACATATACGGTGTGTTTTCTTTTGCTGAACTCCAATGCACCCGCTGGTGTAAGGGCTACACGGTTTTCATTGGTTTTGATTTCTTTAGGTACTCCAATGATCATTTGGAATAAGTTTTATTTGGTATGGAAAGGAAAAACAGCTTGCCCCTTGCAAGCAGCCTAATGACGCAGCAAAAATAGTAGAACTCTAATCAACAACAATACTATTTCTTTTTAAAAGACCAGGTGAAGCTCATTTTGGCCACTACCGCGCCGTTGTCTTCCTGTATTCCGGTAGAACTTACAGTAATGACTTGTGGCTCACCAGTATCGATGGCTTTTTTTACTACTGCCTGAATTGCTGCGCCCTCTTCACACGTAAAGGTAACCCAGGAGGTGGCTTTTTTGACAAACCGTACCTCCATGCCCACGATCAACATGGAGCAAGGGGGCTGTTCGGTCAACGCGATTAAACCCAGTAAGCCGGTTGAAAATTCAGCAGCACCGCATTGCGCCGCGAAATAGGTCGACTTGAAAGGATTCTGGGTGCGCCAACCATAAGGAATCCGAACTTGCGCCTGCTCAGGCGTGATCGTTTTGATTTGTACTCCCCAAAACAACAAGCTCGGGAGTTTTTGCAGAAAAAAAAGCTTCAACAAGAACGGGTTGCGCAATTTATCCAGGTATTGTTGACGGGTTGCAGCCATTGGTGTAATTTTTAGCGAATTTTCGCTAAAAATAGAAATGTTTTTGGAAAAAACCGCGCTTAAAGTTTGTTGTGCAATATATTTTCAAGAAGTTTGTGCAAAACAAATGCAACTGGATTTTGCTTCAGGCTTGCTATAAAATTTACCGAGGTTGGCTTTGTCGGTATAAATAGCCTACTTCGGATTCTTTCGCTTTCTTTAACTTCGCAATGATGTACGGTATCTCTTTGTTTTTCTCTCTTTTTTCATCAGTTTTTTTCATTGCCAGTTTGAACTCAAATCCTGGCCTGGAATTGGGCAGGTATGAATATGCGGGCATTGACAACAAAACCTTTCATTTTTTTCGAGTGGAAAATGGGGGCACTTTTCGGGAGGTCACTGCAAACAAAACGGGAATTGGCGAAATTCAATCCATGCCTTTTTGCGACAAAGATCAATTTGGGACCACTTTCTTTGATTGTGGGCAATTCCCGGATTTGGAAAAACCATATATCGAATTCAGAGAAAATGAAGTAGAACTGGCCTTGTTTTATGGCCCTGCCGAGGCCATTCAAGTGGTGAGTGGTTCTTACAAAATTGAAGGCGATACCCTGGCCATTGGCCAAGCTCCGGTTGGTTTGAAGTTGGCTTGCCCCAAAGGAAACAAGCACGAAATTGGGCTGCCTTACCGGATTTATCAAACTTCCAAATCAATAGTTTCTTCGGTTGATTTGTACGCTCAATCGATGAGTGAACAAGATCATTTGCAGCAAATTAAAACCCAGCGCAAACTCAGCGTAGGCGACACCATCGCCCTGTGTTTATTGAAGGAGCAGTTTGTGAAAAAATAGGTCAATTGGCAATGGTACAATGCGTTTTTGCATAGAAGTTCCAAATGATTTGTAACTTTTTCTCTTCTCTCTTTCACCTTTACACTTTAGATGTGTAGCTTTGAGGCGCTTTTTGAGCAGAACCCAAACATCCTCCAAAAACACATATCGATTTGTTATGAATCTTCACGAATATCAAGGAAAAGAAATCTTGACGCGCTACGGAGTAGCGGTACAGAATGGCATTTTGGCAACCTCTGTTGCAGAAGCAGAAGCAGCATATGCAACTCTTCAGCAGCAAACTGGCAACAGTGTAGTGGTGATCAAAGCCCAGATTCATGCGGGAGGCCGCGGCAAAGGTGGTGGCGTTAAATTGGCCAAAAACCAGGAAGATGTCAAAACCCACGCTGGCAACATCATCGGCATGATGCTCAAAACGCCCCAGACTCCTGGTGGCATGGAAGGCGCTGGTAAACTGGTGCGCAAAGTGTTGATCGCTGAAGATTCATATGCTCCAGACTTCAACGCCTGCAAAGAATACTATGTTTCTATCCTGATGGATCGGGAAAAGAAAAGCAACGTGATCATCTATTCTACTGAAGGAGGAATGGACATCGAAGCGGTTGCAGAGCATACGCCAGAAAAAGTACAAAAAGAGTGGGTGGATCCAGCTGCGGGTTTTCAAGGCTTCCAGGCACGCAAAATTGCTTTCAATCTGGGTTTGAGTGGCAAAGCTTTTAAAGAGTTTACCACTTTTATCACCAAGTTGTACACGGCATTCGTTGAGTCCGACGCTTCCTTGTTTGAAATCAACCCGTGCTTGCGTACCGGCGATGACCGCATTTTGGCTGTAGACGCCAAAGTTACCATCGACGACAACGCCCTTTACCGCCACGCAGACCTGGACGCAATGCGCGACAAGGACGAAGAAGATCCTACCGACGTAGAGGCACAGGAATTTGAGCTCAACTACGTGAAACTAGACGGCAACGTAGGTTGTATGGTCAACGGCGCTGGTTTGGCCATGGCCACCATGGACATCATCAAACTTTCAGGTGGCGAACCAGCCAACTTCCTTGACGTAGGCGGTACTGCCGATGCTGCGCGGGTAGAAAATGCCTTCAAAATCATCCTTAAAGACCCTGCTGTAAAAGCAATCCTGATCAACATCTTTGGAGGAATTGTACGCTGTGACCGCGTAGCCCAAGGGGTGATTGATGCATACAAAAATATGGGCAACATCAGTGTTCCCATCATCGTTCGTTTGCAAGGTACCAACGCTGATGTGGCCAAGCAAATGATTGATGAGTCTGGCTTAAAAGTTTTCTCCGCCATCCAATTGGCAGAGGCTGCTGGGCTGGTGACCAAAGTATTGACTGAGGCATAGTATTTTTGCTATACTGGAATAAAAAATACCCCGAGTGAAGTTTAACTTCGCTTGGGGTATTTTTTTACATTAGAACTTTCTTTTCAGACATACGCTAAAACTGGCACCAACAAATTATGAATAAACCATTGATCATCAACTTTACGCCAACAGGAATGGTGCCAACCAAGGCCATGACTCCGTTTATTCCGATCAGTATAACCGAAATTGTTGAACAAGTCCATGAAGCTTACGAAGTAGGCATTACGTTGGCACACCTGCATGCCCGGGATGAAGCTGATGGCGCCCCAACCTGGAAAGCTGAAGTGTACGGATCGATTTTTGAAGGCATTCGCAAGCATTGCCCGGATTTGGTGCTTTGTGCATCCTTGAGCGGAAGGAATTTCAATGTATTTGAAAAACGTTCGGAGGTATTGGCACTCCGGCCAGATATGGGCAGCCTTACACTGAGTTCGTTGAATTTTACCGCCCAGGCCAGTACCAATTCGCCAGAGATGATTCAACAACTGGCCTTGAAAATGTTGGAAGAAGGGGTACGTCCTGAGTTGGAAGTTTTTGATTTGGGGATGCTACACTACGGGCACTATCTGATCCGCAAAGGCATTCTGAAACCTCCTTATTACGTCAACATCATCCTGGGCAACATTGCAGGCATGCAAACCAATTTGGCCGAAATTGGCATTTTGTTGGCGCAATTGCCTGCCGATGCTGTTTGGGCCTTGGGTGGAATTGGACAACAACAATTGTCTGCCAATGCCATCGCGATCGCCAGCGGTGGCGGTGTGCGCATTGGACTGGAAGACAACCTCTATTATGACAATGAGCGCAAAGTAAAAGCCACCAACCTCAGCCTGCTCAAAAGAATCCACGAACTGGCTGCGGTATTTGAACGTCCGATGATGACCCCTGCTGAATTTGGCGGAATGGGTTTTTACAATCAATTTAGAACAACTGCTCAATAGGTCGTTGTACAATGCTCCATATCATGAAGGAATCTACTCTGTATAAGCGGTTTTACATATTAGGACAGGGCAATTACGCTGTATCCATGTTGCTGGACAATTTGTACGCCTGTTTTCCTGAACAATCTATTTCAGTTGAGATCATTGCCAATATTCTGGCCGAAGAAAACGATTCTTTGGCCTATTCCTACACAACACCCGGCATTCAATGCATTGAAAAAGACCATACCGAGTGGAAACCTGAGCCCGAAATCCCTTGTTTGGTAGGTTCGGTAGGTAAAAGCCGCAGAGCGATTTTTGAGTTTTTTGAATCACAATATGGAATTACCGCTGATCGATATTTTCCGTCAATCCACCCCACTTCCTATTGCGCACCCACCCTCCAACATGGACAGGGGCTGTACATTGGCCCACTTTCGGTAGTCGGACCGCAGACACATTTTGGCAATTTTGTGGTGATCAACCGCAAAGTAAGCATCGGTCACCACACCATTCTGGAAGATTTTGTGGGCATAAATCCCGGAGCTGACATTGCTGGAATTTGCCACTTGGGCAAAGGAGTGATTATCGGTGCGGGTGCAACGGTGCTGGATAAAGTAAAAATAGGAGAGGGGAGCATGATCGGTGCAGGCTCCGTTGTAACGAAAGACATTCCCGCTGGAGTGGTAGCCTATGGGATACCTGCCAAAGTCATTCGATCCATATAAAATTTAATATCTCCCTCGGTTAATCCAGGTATCGCTTGGTCAGGCCATCATAAGCATCAATCCGCCGATCGCGGAAAAATGGCCACATGCGGCGTACTTGTTCCGTACGCAACTTGTCTACCTCCAGCACGTAATTCACTTCTTCATCAATAGGGGCATTGTACAAAATTTCGCCTTGCGCTCCGGCAATGAAACTCTGCCCCCAAAAGCGAATGCCTCCGGTCACACCCGAAAAATCTTTTTCCCAACCAGTACGGTTAACGGCAATGACGGGTAATCCATTGGCTACGGCGTGGCCACGCTGGATGGTTTGCCAGGCACCGAATTGACGGCTTTGCTCTTCTGTCGTATCGCTATCTGCCCAGCCAATGGCGGTGGGGTAAATGAGGACTTCGGCGCCGCGCATGGCCATCAAACGGGCCGCTTCGGGATACCACTGATCCCAGCATACCAGTACGCCCAATTTCCCTACCGAGGTAGCAATGGGGTTGAAACCCAGGTCTCCTGGAGTGAAATAGAACTTCTCGTAATAAGCAGGATCGTCAGGAATGTGCATTTTGCGGTAGCGACCTGCTTCCGTTCCGTCTTTTTCAAAAACCACGGCGGTATTGTGGTAAATGCCGGGGGCTCTTTTTTCAAAAAGGGAACTCACCAACACCACCTTGTTTTCTTTGGCGGCCTGACTGAAAGTGTGGTAGGCTGGGCCAGGAATGGGTTCGGCGAGGTCGAACATGCTGGCGTCTTCGGCTTGGCAAAAGTAGATGCCACAGTGGAGCTCTTGCAATACCACTAGCTCTGCCCCTTGCTCGGCGCAGGCTTTGATGCCAGCGAGGCTTTTGGCGATGTTGTCGCTGACTTGGGGGGAGCAGGTTTGTTGTACGATGCCTATTTTCATGTTTTTGCTTATCCGCCACGAATAAATTCGTGGGTTGGGTTATGGTTTGTGCCTCCCATGACTGAAGTCATGGGTTGGTTATGGTTTGTGCCTCCCACGACCCCACGATTAAAATCATGGGATAATTCGTGGGTTGGGTAAGGGTTGTTTATATCACTCCTGCTGGAAATTGCATGGTGATGCAATGCAAAGATCCGTGTTGTTCGATTAATGCCCTACAATTGAGGGGTATAATTTGGTGCTGGGGGAATGCTTTTTTTAGCTGAGCCAATGCTTGTTCATCCTGAGGGACTTGGTAGATCGGAACCAGCACTGCATTATTGATGATCAAAAAATTGGCGTAGGTAGCGGGCAAACGATGGCCATCAGCAGCATAACAAGCTTCGGCCATAGGTAGGGGAATCAGGTGATAAGGCTGCCCTGCGGCGGTTTTGAAGCTTTGTAGTTCCTGTTCCATGGCTTTTAGTTCCGCATAGTGTTCGTCGGTTTGATCAAGACATTGTACGTAAGCAATGGTGTCTGGGCTACAAAAACGCGCCAGGGTATCGATGTGTGAGTCGGTATCGTCTCCGGCCAGGTAGCCGTGGTGCAACCAGAGTACCCGCTCCAAACCAAACAGTTCTTTTAGTTTGGCTTCCGTTTCGGCTTGATTCAGGTGTGGATTGCGGTTGGGAGAAAGCAGGCATTCGGCAGTGGTCAACAAAGTACCTGCACCGTCGCTTTCCAGAGCGCCTCCTTCCAGTGCCAAACCGCCATGCCGCAGGGGCGCTTTGAATACGCCTTGCTGGTGCAATTTTCCGGTGATTAAATTATCCAGATAGGCCGGGAATTTTAAGCCCCAACCATTGAATAAGAAATCCAGAATTACTGGCTGATCTCCTTCAAAAATGGTGATGCCGCTGTGGTCGCGTGCCCAGGTATCGTTGCTGGGGCATTCAATCAGGATGAGGTTTGCTTGTACGGCTTGCTGAAGCAATGGCCTAGTTTCTTCCCGGTTTTGGCATACCACCAATACTTTTTCGTGTTGGCTAATTGCAACAACGGCTTCAATGAAGCAGGGCAAAACCTCCTCCAGCATGTCTGCCCAATCGGTTTCTTCGTGGGGAAAAGTGAATTGAATCGCACTTTGGGGTTCCCATTCTGCGGGTAAACGATGCCTCATAAGGTGATGGATGTTTCGAATTTGAGCATAAATCTACAACCACACCAATATATTTGGGCATTCTGGTATTGGGTTTGTGGACAAAAAGTCAAAAATGAATTGATCTACTTTTTTTACCAAAGAAAATTTCGCTTTCAAATCTTGAAAAAAAATTTTCTCAACCAGTACCTATTCTTAATTTTGGCGTTCTGTGCATCCAAGTGCTCTTGTGTGTACCAATTTATTTGTTTAATGTATGAAACTAGCAAAAACAATCGAGCGCAGAAGTCGCCTGTATATGGATGACTTTCTGAACAGCTATCGTGTGTTGTATCCTGAGGCCAGTCCTGCGCAAATCCAGCGCTTGATGGATATTCTCTCCGTGGTAGATCAAGAACGTTTACCTGCCCTAAAAGCCCTCGATTCAGATAGAGAGTGGAAGGCCGACTGGTTTCAACAACCCAATCAGGTTGGGATGATGTTGTATGTGGATCTGTTTGCTGGCAATTTGGAAGGCATTCGCGAGCACATTGGTTATTTCAAAGAATTGGGCATCACCTATCTGCACCTGATGCCTTTGCTCAAACCCCGCTCTGGACCCAATGATGGCGGATACGCAGTAGCCGATTACCGGGAGGTCAATGAACGCCTCGGAACAATGGAACAATTGCGGGAACTTGCAGCGCTCTTACACGAGGAAGGGATGTTGCTCGTGATCGATTACGTGATGAATCACACCGCCCGCGAGCACCAATGGGCACAGGCCGCTTTAAAAGGCGATCCACATTTCCAAGATTTTTACCTGCTTTTTGATGACCGTACCTTGCCTGACGCCTATGAGCGCAGTTTGCCTGAGGTATTTCCTGATTTTGCACCAGGGAACTTCACCTGGCAACCCGAAATCCAGAAATGGGCCTGGACTACTTTCTACGACTTTCAGTGGGACCTGAACTACCGCAACCCCGATGTTTTTGAAGCCATGTTGGAAGAAATGCTCTTCCTGGCCAACGTTGGGGTGGATGTCTTGCGCCTGGATGCTGTGCCTTTTTTATGGAAAAACGTAGGTACGAATTGTCAAAACCAGCAAGAAGCCATTCACATCCTCGCCGCTTACCGCGCTTTGGTGCGCATGGTGGCGCCAGGGATGTTGTTCAAATCCGAAGCGATCGTTGCTCCTGAAGACATCATCCGTTACCTGGGCAGTGGCGGTTTGGAAGGCAAAGTTTGTGAAATAGGCTACAATGCCACTTTGATGAATCACCTATGGCAGGCCCTGGCCGCTGAGAATACCCACTTGTTGCGTACTACGCTTTCTGGCTTGCCAGCCATTCCCAAAGAAGCCACCTGGATCAATTACATCCGTTGCCACGACGATATTGGCTGGGGAATTTCGGACGAAAATGCCGCCGCAGTTGGACAAAGTGGCCGGGGAACGCGCAATTATTGCACCGATTTTTATGCCGGGGTACTGCCTCAAAGCTATGCCGAAGGATATGTTTTTCAGCGTGATCGTCAAACTGGAGAAGCGCGCACTTCAGGCACTGCAGCAGCACTGACGGGTTTGCAAAAAGCCCTGGTAGAAGCCGATGCCTCCAAAATAGATCTGGCCATCAAGCGATTGGAAGCAATGAATGGTGTGATTTTCTTCATGCGCGGGATACCTTTGATTTTTTCTGGTGATGAAGTAGGACAACTCAACGATTATTCCTACTTACTGGATCCGCTCAAGGCCAGCGACAACCGCTGGGTGCACCGCCCTCCGATGAACTGGGCCAAAGCAGCCCGTATTCACGAGGAAGGAACGCCTGAAGCGCGCATTTTCTCGATGCACCGCCGCTACATTCAAACCCGTAGCCAGTCGCCAGCCTTGCATAGCCGTTCGGTAGACCGCATTATCATCCCCGACAACGATGCACTGTTTGTTTGTGAGCGCAATTACGAAGGACAAAAACTCCTGTTGGTGGTCAACCTGAGCCGCAATCCCCAGCAAATGAGCATCGATATTTTGCCACCCGAATGGCAAAATGGCATTTATGTCGAAACCCTGCGCCAGCAAGGCTTGCAATTCATCAACAACCACTTGTTGATTGAGCCATATGGGGTATATTGGTTGAAACCCGCATTGCAGCTGGAGTCTTCAACAACAACAACCGTTGAATTAAATGTATACGTCCCCGCTGAATTCGGCGAACAATTGTACATCGTGGGCAGCCTGCCGATCCTGGGCAATTGGGATTGGGAAAAAGGCCTTGCAGCAGACGCTAGCGAATATCCCAATTGGAAGCTGCGTTTTGAAACGCAAAAAGGGATGGCTTTTGCCTGGAAATGGGTGCGGGTACGCAATGGCAAAATCGTAGCTTGGTCGGAGCAAGATGTGGAAACGCTGCCGCTTTGAGCGGAGGTGATTGATTATAATTTGGAACTATTTTGGATTGGGCTGCGCCCAATCGTTTTTATTAACCGCGACGACACGACGGCGCGACGATTCATTTGGCTGCGCCAAATGCGTGATGTAAAACGACGAAAAAGTGTGCGAAGCACACATTTCGTCGCGCCGTCGTGTCGTCGCGGTTATTAATAAACAAGCAGCGAAGCTGCTTTGCGGATTTGATCTACGAAAGCGAATTATCCCTGCTCAAAGAAGCAGATATTTCCACCCACCCAGTCAAAGTCTTTGTTGAACCGCACGCCAATCATCTCCCCTCTGCTCATGCGGGACAGGTTGGTGAGGAGTTTGGGGCGGGCTTCGTCGGGATGCCAAACGTACATCAAGCGAATTTCCACTTTCACCCCTCCCGTTGGGGATTCCACCACAGGCTCGTAATTGACTTTGCGCTGTAGGAGGTAATTTTCTTTGTCGGGTATGCCATCCAGGTCTTCCTGGGTAATGTGGAGTTTTACACCTGAGCCCGCGAAAGAAAACAGCGGCTTGAGTACGTAATTTTCCAGATCCAGAGGATATTCAGCGATTTCGTGCAAAAAGTAACTTTTGGGCACGTAAGGGCTATTCAAAAGCGGCAAAGTGAATTTGCTGGCGCGAAAAAACCAGTTGGGGTGCGCAATCCATTCTACCTCAACATCATCGGTCAGTTTAAATTCGGTAACCAGGTCGGGATAATGTTGTAGGTCATCCACAATTACCCGGTTGTAAATGCGGTGAATGTCGATGCGGTGGCCATTTTTTTCATAGTACAATTGCCGTCCGTCTTTGCGCACTTTGGTCAAACATACCGTTTCAATGTCCAGGATATCTTTGGTTACTGCAAAATCGATTCTGGTTTTTTGAATCTCAGGATAGATTTCCAGCAAGATGGTGTTTTCCGCCGCTCCATTTCCGATAAACAAGCGTTTTAATTCAGCGATATACCCCTCCCGATCCAGGCCATGAAAATACTGGTTGAACCCAGTTGGGCAATAAAAAAAGCGCTTGTACATTTCCCCGATGTACGCCTGGAAGCCATAAAGTGTAGCAAAACCTTGCATTTCAATGAGCTGAGGGGTAAATTCTCCTTGCTCATCTTTACAAACTGCAAAATCAAGGGTCAACAAAGCACAATGGCCTGGTTCATTGGGTACATACTGATCCAGTGGAATGGCCCGCTCGGTTTTTGCTTTGAAATCGGGCTGCACCATTGCATCCACAATGTCTTCACCTGCCTGAACCAACTTGTCTCGCAATGCTTTTGGAATAAATACGGGCGTTTCCGCGACGCGGAATTCCAGGGTATCTGGAAAATCCTCTTTCACTTGCGCTACAAAGACCTCGTAGGTTTCATTAGAAAAAGCAGCATTGTAACGTTGGCGTATTTCAGAAAGCATTGGAAATTGTTTTGGGAGGTTAAAAGCTGGGAGTAGGGATTAGCTGCTTTGCGGCGTTGCATTTTTCGGCAGCTTGGTACAAGAAGGTCGGAATCATGACCGCCTCAGTCAGCATGATTTTATCTGGATCATCCAATCGATCGATCATTTCAAAGTATTTGGCTTCGCCATGGGTTTCGATCACCCATTTGCGCTTGTCGTCCATGAGGTAATAGCGCAACATCCCCCGTGAATCAGCTTCGGGATGGAACTGGGTACCAAACACCTCGGGTGAAAAGCGAATGGCCATTACCGCACGTTCGAGGGGAATATGTGGTCTTTCTTTTTCAAGGCAAAGTGCTTGAGCCCCCAATTCGCGCATACGCACTTCATCAACCTGGGTGACCTGAAAATCGCGGGAATCAACCGCGTAAAACGGTTCAGGCAAGCCATGAAACAACTGCTCTGCGTACCCATCTCCAATGCGGTGAATGGGCATCACGCCAAAAGAAGTCGATTGGCGCTTGCTCACTTCGGCCAAACCAAGGTGGCGACAAACCATCTGGAACGAATGGCAAATGAGGAACAAGTATTTTTTATGCGTGTGATGGTGGTTGTGTGCAAACAAGGCATCGATAAAGTCGAAATAATCCTTTTCCCATTGCGTGCCTGCCGCCAATGGACTGCCAGGCCCGCCGCTCGAAATGTAAATATCGAATGCTGCGAGGTCTGGAATTTCGTTGTTTGCGCGCACATTGAACACCTCAAAACTGCCCCCGTTGCCTTCTTGTTCTAAAAATCGGCTCACAATTTGCTTGATACAACGCATGCCTTCATTGGCCCAGTTGTCGTACATGTCCAATATCGCGATCTTTATCGTCTCGTTCGTTTTCATCACAGTTGGTTGATTAAAAAGCGCCAAAGTTAGGTTTTGCAGATCGATTTACCAAAGGCCGTATGCAGTTTCGCCAATCACAAAATCCACCACGCTCTTTAAATCATTGGTTTCCTGGAAAACTTTTAGCTGACGATCCGCACCAGTACCGTGTTCCATCATCTTGAAAATGTACTCTACTTCTTCCCGACTGCCCAATTGATCCACTACATCATCAACAAAATCGACCAACTCATGGATCAATACTTTAGTGGGAACTTCTTCTTGTTTTCCGAAATCAATCAACTTGCCATCGATGCCATAACGGGCTGCCCGCCATTTGTTTTCGTTGATGAGTGGTTTGCCGTAGGTACGGAAACTCAGGTTGCTGTTCATTAATTTGTAGAGTTTCACCACAATGGCTTGCATGACTGCGGCCAGGGCGATGGTTTCGTCTACCCGCATTTGTACATCGCAAATCCGAAATTCTACCGTATCAAAGAAGGGATGCAAACGCATGTCCCACCAGATTTTTTTCCCGTTGTCGATGCAGCCGGTTTTGATCAAAAGATCCAAATACTGTTCATATTCGCTCGCGCTATTGAAATATTCGGGCAAACCCGTACGTGGGAATTTATCAAAGACCTTGGTTCGGAATGACTTATACCCAGTATTGCGTCCTTCCCAAAAAGGAGAATTGGTAGACAGGGCAAAAATATGCGGTAAAAAATAACGGGCTACGTTGATGATTTGTACGCCTACTTCCCGACTGGGGATACCCACGTGAACATGCAAACCAAAAATGAGGTTGGAGCGAGCGGCTTCCTGCAATTCTTCTACGATCTGATCATAGCGCGGATTGGGGGTAATGGGTTGGTCGGCCCAATGCGAAAAAGGGTGTGTACCCGAAGAAGCAATCTTTAGGTCTACTTTGTCGGCCAATTCAATGACATACCGCCGCAAATTGATCACATCTTCTCGCGCCTCCTGGATGTTTTTGCAAATGACGGTGCCAACTTCCACCACAGCCTGGTGCATTTCGGCCTTCACTTGCTCCTGGAGTTTCACCTGTCCTTCGTCTACTATGCGTGACATGTGCGAACGCAATTCCCGGGTTTTCGGGTCAATGGTCTGAAATTCTTCTTCTATGCCTAGAGTGAAACCAGAAAGATCCATATGATTTTTTTTGGGCTTCAAGTTTTGGGTTTTAAGCTTCCACCAATTTTACTCAGGGAGCAATAATTGCGTGTAGCTTAAAACCCAAAACCCAAAACGTTAAGATTTCGTCTTCTTCTCCGCCGGTTTTTTTGCAGCCGGTACACCTGCCATTTTCGCCATTTCACTGGGCGATCCTGCACCTACAAAAGTACCCCAGGTAAGGTTGATCTGGCCGGGTTGGGCTGCTTTGGCCCGATCGATGGCCATAGTAGCCGCAGCTTCAACCACCCAATCAAAGTTTTCCTGACCTACGGAGTTGATGTCGGCATCAGGAGCTGGATTGCAGAAGTCGATGGCGTAAGGAATGCCATCGCGCACCGCAAATTCAACGGTATTGAAATCGTAACCCAGCGCCAGGTTGAGGCGCATCACATAGTCGTGCACGGTTCCCAACAGTTTTTTTGCCGCAGGCCCTTGTGCTTTTACCTGAGAATCGTAGCGCAAATGGTGCGGATTGCGGGGCTCGTAAGGCATGATGCGAACGTGCTTTTGGCCAATGCAATAACAACGGAAGTAATCATCGAATACAATTTCCTCCTGAAGCATCATGACCAATTGCTCGGTTTCGGCGTGTTTTTTCCAAAGATCCTCCACATCGGTTACCTGATACACACTTTTCCAACCACCACCTGCGTGGGGCTTCATGTAAGCCGGAAACTTGATGTAGTCAAAAATGTAGTCCCAGTCCAGGGGCATTTTCATGTTGCGAAAAGACTCTCCACTGGTGTCGGTGGGCAACTCAAAAGAAGGAAGCAGGGCGGTTTTGGGAACAGGTACACCTACCTGCATGGCCAGAACGTTGTTGAAAAACTTTTCATCTGCGCTCCACCAAAACGGGTTGTTCACTACCGCGGTACCGCTCATTGCGGCATTTTTCAAAGCAGCCCGATAAAAAGGCACATCCTGAGAAATACGGTCAATGATCACCGAATAACCACTGGCTTCACCCTGAATGACTTTATCGATAGAAACTGGCTCAGCAATGATGTCCTTGCCTTCTTTTTCATTGACGCGATCGATAAATGCCCAGGGAAAAGTGTTCTCTTTGCCGAATAAAATTCCGATTTTTTTCATATGTAAAACGTTTTCTTGTTAGCAGGTTGTACTTAAATTTTAGACAAATACTCCGGAAACATTTGCCGCCAAACGGGCCAATCGTGATTGGCAAACGGGCGAATGTCCAGCCAATGTTTGATCCCTTTGCGGTGGAGAATTTGGGACATCCACTCGTTTTCACCTTTGCAAAAATCATGTTCTGAAGTACCCAACACAATTTTCATGTCGTGAAAATGGCCATTTTGTGCATCCGGGATGTAATCGGGTGGATTGTTGAAAAACACATTGTCGTCGTAATATCCGCCCAAACGTGGCTTGATGTTGAATGCGCCACCCATGCTGAATAGATAAGCGACTTTTTCGGGGTGCTTAAATGCAAAATTGAGGGCGTGATAGCCACCAAAACTGCAACCTGCCACTCCGATTTTGTCCACATTGCATTCTTTTTGAATGGAAGGAACGAGTTCTTCATTCAGCATGCGGTCGTAGCAGGTGTGGTTGTACACCCGGGTGGCGGGATGCAAGTGTTTGCCGTACCAGCTATCCTTGTCAATGCTATCGATGCAATAGATTTTGATCTTTCCCGATTCAATGAGCCCACGTGCGGCCTCAATAAGTTTGAAATCTTTGTTTTCGTAATACCGACCCATAGAGGTGGGAAACAGCAAAATGGGATAACCCCAATTTCCGAATTTCAGCATCTCGATTTCTCTTCCCAGTCGATTCGACCAGAATTTGTGGTAGGACTCTTGCAAGGTTTTTCTTTTAATGGGCTTCTAAAATCGCAAAATATCTACATTTGCTTGCGACTAAAATAAGATTATTATCCGTATGCACAAAAAAGAACTCACTTTAAGCTCAATAAACTTGGATCGCACGGTCAAACTCACGGTTTTGTATCCTGCATTGTCTGCTTTTAGCTTTCGCCGGTATCCGGTTTTGTACCTCAATGATGGACAGGATATCCCGAGTTTGTTGTTGGAAGAAACCTTGAAAAACCTATACGCTGCCCGCGCAATAGAGCCATTTATCCTGGTGGGCATTCACGCCAATGAGCGCCGCATTCAGGAATACGGCACGGCCAAACAAGCAGATTATGCCGGACGCGGAAATTTGGCCAAACAGTTTACCCAGTTCGTATTGACCGAACTCAAGCCTTACATCGAAACGCATTTTCGGGCCAAATCCGATCCTCAGTATAATTATTTTGCGGGGTTTTCCTTGGGTGGTTTGTCTGCTCTGGACATCGTGTGGCACCATCCCGAAGTTTTTTCTAAAGTTGGGGTTTTTTCAGGGTCACTCTGGTGGCGTTCCAAAGCACTTGATCAGGGCTACAATGAGGCCACCGACCGCATCATGCATGCCCTGATTAGGGAAAATCCTCACATGCCGGCGGTTAAGTTTTGGTTGCAAACGGGTACGCAAGACGAGGTTTCTGACCGCAACAACAACGGCATCATCGATTCCATCGACGATACGCTTGGCTTGATTGAAGAATTGGAAAAGAAAGGCTATCAAAGAGAAAATGACTTCGTATACAGAGAAGTAGAAGGAGGAAGGCACGATCAAACGACCTGGGGCAAGGTGATGCCGGAGTTTTTGAAATGGGCGTTTTAGAATTGTAAGGTTTCTATATTGGGTGGCATTTTATTTCACGCAGATGTTACACGGATTAAAACGCAGATTTCACGCAGATTTTTTCTGTGTGAAATCTGCGTGAAAATCTGTGCTTCATCTGCGTGAAATGCCCCCCCGCTAGCACAAGTCTTGCTCAGCAACGGACTGCTGGTTCAATGTCTTCAGACTTGAACCGATTATTCCCGCGTCTCGGACACACGAGTAAGCACGCTGTAAAAGTCAATGCGAGCATCAAGCATCAAATGGCAAGAACGTTTTGGCTGAAGAAAAAGAACGGGCTTTCGTTTCTAATGAAAGCCTCAAATGGTGTATTTTTCGGGGGATTGTGCATGCTTGTGCGTCCGAGACGCGGGGATAATGGGAACAAGTCTGGAGAGTGTATGTTTGAAAAAGTTTCAGGTAAAGCGACTAAATTAAGGGTTGACAGACCAATTAACTAATCGCAAACCTGAAACAATGGAGGAAGTTACAACAACAAGGCTAAAAGGCCAAATGGTGTACTGCGGAATCGATGTACACAAACACAGTTGGAAGGTAGCCATCCTTAAAAATGGCCAAATTGTGAAAGTATTTAGTCAGCAGCCAAGCATAGGACAGTTGGTGGCTCATTTGCGACAAAACTACACTGATTGCGAATTTTTGTTGGGCTATGAAGCTGGATTTTGTGGATTTTGGATAGCGGAAGAGTTAAAAAACTTAGGCATGGAATGCAAGGTGTTGCATGCAGCAGACATTCCCACGACAGACAAGGAGCGCCGGCAAAAGACTGATGCGAGGGATTGCCGCAAGATCGCCATTTGTTTAAGTAACCCGAGTGTGAGCAGCATTCACGTACCGGAAAAAGATTTACAATACGATCGGAGCGTGGTGCGGAGTCGCATAAAAATCAGTAGAGATGGCACTCGCTCCAGAAACCGCGTCAAAGCCCATTTGTATTATTACGGCTTGCCGTTAGGAGACGAAATACCAAAGTATTGGTCAAAAGGCTACCTGGATAAGCTCAGGCAATGGAGTATAGAAAAGCAGGATTTGGCTTTGGGCCTGTTATTGGATGAACTAATGGCACTACGACAACTCAAGCTTAAAGCATTACAAGAAATACGTAAGCTGGCTCGACAAGAACGCTATGAGACCAAGATCAAACTATTGATGAGTATACCCGGTATTGGGCTTTGCCACGCCATGTGTTTTGCCACTGAGATAGGGGATATTAAACGTTTTAAGAACCTGGATCAACTCTGTAGTATGGTTGGTTTAATCCCTAATACCAATGCCAGTGGGGATAACGCAGGAATAGGAAGAATGACCAAGCGTGGAAAAACCGAGGTCAAAAATCTGCTGATTGAAGCGGCATGGATAGCGATCCGTTGCGATCCGGACTTAAAGGTAAGTTTTGAGCGCTTGAGCCAAAAGATGCAGAAGAACAAGGCGATTGTGCGGATTGCCAGAAAATTACTCAATCGGATCCGTGCAGTCTTGCTGCATAACAAGTCTTATAAAGTAGCAATTTGTTAAACTAGCCTCCAAAGGAGATGCCCAATAGCATGGAAACTGGAATGGCCGTTAACCAACGTCGGTAGCACTAAAAAGACTACATTGTCGGAGAGTACGGCTTCCTTTTTATCCGTTTAATACGCTCTTGCAGCGCTTGTCTCAAGCTGGCTGCTGATAGAAGACTGATGGACGGGCATCTGCTTTGAACACATTCCTGACGACGATATTTTTCATTTCAACAACGCCCCGTAAAAAAGCGAGGGCGCTGTTGAAATGAAAAATATCTACTTTGACGGTCGTTGCTCCGAAGAGCTTGCGGCCGAAAAAATTTTATTTGTCTGGCTCTAAAAAAATTGTGCGTTGTGCTTGGAATTCAACATAGAAGACATTGTTCCAGCGGTGATGCAATGTTTTTGATTGGTTTGGAGAGAGTTAGGCTAGCAGGTAACATCAGCAAAGACTTGCAGTTTTGTATCGGATTGGGGCAGGCAGGTGGCGTTTTTGCTGAAAATACGAGCCAGGCTCATCAGCACAAGATAGACCAACCGGTGATGGGTTTCAAGGTTCATTTAGACTTTTATGTGGAGGCGGCGGTGGAGTTATTTAGGCCTTGTTATTTTTTTCACTTTGGTGTATCTTTACGGTGATGGCAAAAGATAAATACCACGAGCAAGTCAGACTTGCCCTGGAGAAAGATGGGTGGACGATAACCGATTATCCCTATCAATTATTGATGGGTACACGTAGAACTTACGTTGACCTTGGTGCAGAGCGGCTGCTCATTGGTGCAGAAAGGGGCAAAGAAAAAATTGCGGTTGAAATCAAAACTTTTATGGGCGGCTCAGATTTGCAAGACTTTGATCAAGCTGTAGGACAATTTCTTCGATACCGTTCGGCGCTACAAAAAGAAGAGCCTGATCGAAAATTATACCTTGCAATGCCCTTTGTTTTTTACGAACGGTTTTTCCAAGATTTGTTCTTCTTGGAACTTTTGGAGGAAACTGACATCAGTACAATTGTTTATGATCAAACAAACGCAATCATCAAGAAATGGATAAAGTTCTAATTTACAAGGACATTGTTCGGAAACTGGTTGAAGAAATTGGAAACCTTACCAGTCCTTCCTTAAAAGGTATAGATACAGAAATCATCATTGATGAGGAAAAGGGACATTATGTACTTTTTTCTTTAGGCTGGCATAACGAACGCTGGCATTATGGCAGTTTTGTACATATTGATGTGAAGTCTGATGGTAAGGTTTGGCTTCAACATGATGGAACCGATCTTTCCTTGGCTTATGAACTGGTTAATCGAGGTATTCCCAAAACGGATATAGTTTTGGGATACAAATCCCCTGTAGAAAGAGAGTGGGCGGGGGAGTTTGCACTGGCTTAATTTTCAGGTGAATTCACGAACCTTGTTTCGAGAGGTAACTTACTCTGCTGGCTTAAGTCAAATACACGGATTGAGGATATAGAACAAGATTACATTTCTAATGAAAGCCTTAAATAGTGTATTTTTCAGGGTATCGTGCATGCTTGTGCGTCCGAGACGCAGAAATAATGGGAACAAGTCACGAGACATTGTTCCAGTGGGGTTCAGTTTTTCTAAAACATTTGAAGCCAAGGTGAATCCCTAGGGGCGATAAAACAACAAGTACTCATTTTGCCAAAGTAGTGGGGAAAAATGAGTACTTATTGTTTTCTCATTTCTCTGAAAAAAGTTTGCTAAATTTACATTCAAAACCTAATTCACTATTATGAGAAAAACTCAAATTTTATGCTTGGTGTTTTTGGCAGTAGCAATCGGGCAAGCTTGCCAAAATGGAGCGTCTAAAGAAGCTGAAAAGGCTAAAATGCCTGCTTTCACAGCCACTTCTTACTGGGTGTCGAGTTCATTTGTGGATGGACTTGCTAAAGATGAATTAGATTTTTTCAATTGTAAGCAAATTCACTTCTTTGCCCAGGATTCCATGTTCATCCGTAATAGTGCGGAAGGAACTTATGGAGCCTATACCGTTATTGACGACAAAACCATCGAGTACAAAGGGACTATGTTTGACATAGTCGAGGCGCTTGAAACGTTGCGTATAACCCAGGTTTCAGATCAAGAGATTAGTGTGGTAGATAAAGCTGCTGGAAGTGAATTGCGTTTCAAAGCCGTTGAAACCAACGGATACAAGATCGACGGCGTAAGCCTTTTGGTTGGCCAGTTCTTTGCTGGCACCTATACCCGCAGAGGCAATTCGAACCCACCGATTACCCTAAATGCCGATGGAACAGTCAAAGGGTTTGAGAATTATACCCATTTCGAGGCTCCGTTTAGCGCCGATGTAGCTGGCTTTTACGAAGGCAATCTTATTTATTTCTCTGGCAAAGGGCAAGAATCTTATCCCTTTGGTTGGACGAAAAGTGGCGACACCTTGAATCTGTGGACTTTGAAAAACCTGAGCGGCCCCAATGAAATGGAGGCCTATGAGAAGGTGAAGATGTACGATCAACTGATTCGGAAGAAATAATATGAATGTTGTTTGTGTTTTGCCGGAGGCGAAGTCATAAACTATTACGCAAAAAATTAATACCCCTTTCGTCCAAGTCTTTCAAAATCAACAAAAAACATTGCGCTTGCCGCTGGTACAGGTCTCACAACCTTCTAACCTTGAGGACAAGGCTAGTGCTCAGGCCGCTGATAAATCAGAAAGCACGAGTACTGTTAAAGGCACTGGTTCTTTACGCTTTGATTATACTAACCAACCGTAAATTTCAGTGACACCATCAACCATGGTGGTATTCAGATAGTTTTGTTTACCAAGCTCCAATTCGCGAAGCAAGGGATCAAGCTTCACTTGCCAAAAGTCGGTAGCAGCTTGATAGCTTGTGATGTCCTCCAAAAAATCAGGATATAATATAGTATCCATCGTAGTCAGTTTAAAAGCCAAATTAAGACAAAAATAATTAAGCGTAAAGCCACAAATGCGCGACTACCCAATATTTCAATGTCTACTCTGACGTGGTTGGTGGTGATTTTCGCCCTAAGATTGGGACTCCTCATGCGTTTGGGCAAGGGACTGGAATTCGACCACAACGAGAACAATGATCACCAGCATTTCCAGCAAAAAATACAGCAGTCCCCACTTCGTCAGTTCTTGACGAAAGTAGAAAGTCAAGAAGGCGGTAAGGCCACAATACAACAAATTCACTACCGCAATCCCTCGCAGATAAGGCCGCCAATTCTCCCTGAACCAGCGATAATTCCAAAACGAATAAATCGCAAACAAGCAGGCCAAAGCGGCAAGGCCATAGAGGACTTTGTGGGGCATGCCGAAGCTGGGTTGGAAGCTGGGTAGTACCACGCCCAAGAGGAAGGCAGAGAGGAGCGCGCCCAGGCTGTCGAGGAGGAAGAGGTTTTTGGGGGTGGAGGTGATTTTGTTTAGCATTTGTGATTATATTTATTTTATTTTTATGTTTAATATTTTTATGATCATTTTTTTTGCGAAGATCGCACCTCATTCCGCATTCCCCTCAAACAACTCCCCCAATCCCAATTCCCGATCCACCACACCCCGGCTATGTTCATTCTCTAGCACCCCATGCGTACTGATAAACGTCAAAAAAACCTGCTTCTTTGTCTTTGAGATACTTAAACAGGGTCATTTTTTTCCGCAAATCCGCCGCGTAGGCTTTGCTAAGGATATTTAAATTAAAGACTTCAAGCGAGCATTCCAACCCTTTTGCTCGCTTGAAGTCTAAAAAAAAACCGAGATAAAGCGAGCAATATTGATTCATTGCCTAATTACCTCTGTTTTTATACCTTTAAAGATTGCATCATCTCAATCATCTGACATGAAAAACCTTACACTCGCTGCCTTTTTGCTGCTCACTTGCATCAGCGTATGTGCACAAAACAATCCAAACATGACTACTCCGTTACCCTTCCGCGAAATCCCAGCCTATCCCGAAAGTTACAGCGCCGAAAGTGTAGTGGCCCGGATGATCGATGGACTTGGTTTCCGCTTTTACTGGGCTACCGAAGGTTTACGGCCGGAAGACCTGGCCTTTCGCCCCACTCCTGAATCCCGTAGCAGCGATACGACTGGCGAATCCGTGCTGAAAAACCATTTTTGAAGTTGATGCCCCCGTTATTGCGGCCCATTTTTTCAGCCAACCACCTTTGGGCCATGCGCAAGGGAGAAGAAAGTATTCGATTGGAGTTGATGCGCCGTCAGGCCAAATCGGAAGAAGAAAGAGCAAAAATCAGTCCACCTCCAGGGCCAACTTTTCCGCACAACATATTGAACAACAAAATATTAACAAATTAGGTGATCTTTATTTCTACTCAAACAAGTCATTCATCGTCAATTCATTTTGAATAACTGATCGTGTATATTCATTTTCTTTCAAGCCATGAGTAGTAAGCATCGTGAGAAAAATAGATTTTTTAGTTCCTGTTGCCTCTCTAAATGATGCGATTTTGTGGCGCAATAGGGCATCATAATCTTTGGTAATTGAAATTTGATTGATAGAAAATTTGATTTCAAGCAGATTGATAACTTGATCGCGACGATCAATGATTAAATCTATTTGACTGCCTCTTGCCTCCGCATCACCTTTTGTGTACCAGGAATAAGTTGTGCTGGAAATACCCCCAATTTGTAGCGCTCTTTTAATTTGCGCCACATGTGCAAAACAAATTTGCTCAAAAGCCAATCCCGACCAAGCTCTGAATGCAGGATTGTCAATATCATTGAGCCAAATATTGGGTTCGTATTTGCCCGCTTTTTCGATGAATCGGAAGTAAAAAAGTGTGTAAAAATCGGAGATCGTGTATACCAAATTCGCTTTCTTCAAACCAAATTTCTGAAAAGTGCTGATAAACCCACTTTCTTCCAATTCGCTCAACACTTTACTCATGCTACCTCCCGATGAAAACGTGCTGTATTTTATTAATTCATCTCGGGTCAAAGCACCACCTTTTTCAAACATAGTTCTTAAAATGGCTTCATGTTTACTGGCATTTCGGAACAAAGATGAAAAAATATATGTGAACTCCTTTCGCAATTTGCCATCGTTTCTGAAACATAGGTCCTCAACGTTTTGCATAGCACTTTTGCCTGCTTCCACTTGGTCGAGATAGTAGGGTATGCCACCCATCACCATGTAAAGCTGCACGATTTGATAGCGGTCTAACACACTGTTTTTTGCTGCAAAATAGGCTTCAGTTTCTTGCAGTGTGAACGGCTCAATTTTCATACGTTCCGTTACGCGGTTGTATAAGCCACCTGTGTTGTGTATCAAATTATTGATCATCCACGAAGCCGCCGACCCGCAAACGATGAGCAAAATATGGTCTTGCGCGCTTGCCCAAGCATTCCAAAAAAACTCCAAACCCATCATGAAATCCGATTTTTTGGTATCCATCCAAGGCATTTCATCCAAAAAAATGATTTGTTTTTCATCGGTCTTGGTACGTTCAAGTTCTTTGATGAGCAGGTTAAATGCCGCAAACCAATTGCTCGGCGTAGCGTGTTCTTCTGCAAAAGCGTGGTTGATGAAGACCGTGAAGTTGGTCAATTGTTGTTGTGTGTTCCCTTTAGCTAATCCCGTAGCATAGAAATTGAATTTTTTATCAAAATAAGACCGAATGAGAAATGTCTTGCCAACACGTCGCCTACCATAAACCGCTAAAAACTCGGATTTAGAAGACTGCATCAGTTTCTCCAATTTTTTGATTTCTGGAATCCTACCTGTCAACTTCATACCTGTACCTTTAAGAATTGAATTATTAGCCAAAAACAGTGGAATTTAATTTTTTTCGGCCAAAAAAATTAAATTTTTCAGCCAAAAATTGATTAAAATTTATTTTTTGGCTGAAAATTAATATTTTTTTGGCCAAATCTTTGTGAAAACTCCACATTTAGCCCCGTATAAAAATCATACCGGGCTAAATCTCCTAAAAAATACCACTTTTAGCCCGATATGAAAAAAACTCATCATTCGATCCATGGTAGATTTTTTCCTACATCAACCAAAAAACCTAACATTCTGAGCAGATAATCCCATTCAGGCACAACCAGGGACTTGGTGTTTTTGTATACTTCCCATCGTTAGTTAGCACCATCACAAAATCCTAAATCAGTTTTTTCAACGATGAACCCAATCATTACCCGTTCCGCTACGGTGGAAGACCTGGACGCTTTACTGCAATTTGAACAAGGCATTGTAAGCGCCGAACGGCCCTTCGACCCGACTTTAAAAGCCGGAGAAATTCATTATTACGATTTGAAAGCCCTGATTTTAGCGCCTGATTCGGAGCTGATCGTAGCTACTTCCGGTGAAGAAATCGTAGGATCAGGTTATGCCCAGATTCGATTGGCCAAAGACTACAATGCCCATGAACGTTTTGCCTACCTGGGCTTCATGTACGTCCAACCGGATTTTCGGGGCCGGGGAGTCAATGGACTGGTGTTGGAGGCTTTGACCAACTGGATCAAAAGCCAGGGTATCTCTGAAATCCGGCTGGAAGTGTATGCCGAAAATGAAGCGGCGAAAAGGGCGTATGAAAAAGCAGGTTTTACGCCCAATTTGTTGGAAATGCGGAGGAGCTTAGACCTGCCCCTAGCAGAGGTTTAAATCCAATCCTGCTCGTGTTTCGTCATTTCGTGATCAATGTTGCCCGTATGTTTGGTTGCTTGGGGTTCAAATAAAATGAGCCAAACCTCTTCCTCTCCTTCGGTGCGTGGGCAGTGCTCCACTCCTTTGGGTACAATCAAAACTTCTCCTGGCCCAACTTTGACAATACGATCGCGAAACTCCATCACAAAAGTGCCTTTAAAAATCATGAACAACTCATCCTCGTCGTCGTGGCGGTGCCAGATCATTTCGCCTTTGGCCTTGACCAGTTTGACGTATTGGCCATTGAGTTCACCAGCGATTTTAGGTGACCAGTACTCGGTAACTTTTTGGAATTTGTCTTGAATGTTGAACAGTTGGATCATTGGATTAGGCATTTGTACGGGGCTAAAATACAGTGAAATCCGGCAATAAATCTTGCAAAAACACGTATTTTTGACAATGTTTACCTAAATACCGACATGAAAGCATTTTCATTAGCCATCTTAGTACTTGCCTTACTTTCTGGCTGTGCCACTCAAAAACTGCCAGAATACAACCACAAAAGCCTAAAAGTTCAGGAACTCACACCCAAAATTCTGGTTCACGTCACCTACCTCAATACCAATCAGTGGGGCCGGGTGCCCTGCAATGGCATGATTTATTGCAACAATGGTGAAGCGGTGGTTTTTGACACGCCACCCCACGACAGCGTTTCTCTGCAACTGATCGACTGGATTGAAACCAAACTAAAGGCAAAGGTAAAAGCCATTGTGGTCAATCATTTTCACGGCGATTGCCTGGGCGGACTCAAGGCCTTTCACCAAAGAGGGATTCTCTCCTATGCCAACCAGTTGACCATAGATTTGGCCAAGGCCAATGGCTATACCTTGCCACAAAACGGCTTTGATGGAGTGCTGAATTTGAAAATTGGGGGTGAAGTGGTAGAAAACCGCTTCCTGGGCGAAGGCCATTCCAAGGACAACATCGTGTCTTATGTACCCAGTGAGCAAGTGTTGTTTGGCGGCTGTATGGTCAAAGAATCCAACGCGGGCAAAGGGAATCTGGCGGATGCCAATGTTGGTGACTGGCCGAAGACGGTGGCCAAAGTGAAAGAACAGTACCCGGATGTCAGATTTGTGATTCCCGGGCATGGCAAATGGGGAGGCAAGGAGTTGTTGGATTATACGATGGAGTTGTTTAAGCCTTAATTTTTTTGAAAAACGGACAATAGGTCGTGATCATGATAAAAACAATTGTCTTTTTTCATTTTCCTTCAACCAAATTACTTCCTGCTCCAACTGATGCTCTTTTGTCAAAATTTCCCTGTATAACTCTGGTTTTCTCGCTTTGATGTACCGATACCAACAATTAGCGGTATCCGTATTTTTTCCAAATCTTTTTGGCCTCTGCTGAAAACAAAAAATCAAAAAACTTTCGGCTGGCCTCGGGGTGTTTGTTTTGGCCGTAGGTGGTAATGACCGCAGCTTGGCGGATCGGTTCATGGTTTTTGGGATCGATTTCTGCCCAGGTTCCTTTGCCTTTCATTTCTTCGGACATGACCATTGATTTGGCGGTAAGCCCAACTTCACATGCACCAGTCAGGATGTATTGGGTAGCCTGGGCAATGCTCTCGCCGTACACCAGTTTGCTTTCCACCGCAGCAAAGAGTCCTTTCTTTTTGAGCCACTCCAGCGCCGCGCGGCCATAAGGGGCGGTTTTGGGATTGGCGATGGCAATTTTTTGAACCTTGTCGCTGCGCAAAATTTTGCCATCCGCCTTGAGGCTGAAGCCAATCTGGGTTGTCCAAAGTACCAGTGTTCCCTCGGCGTATACTTTTGGTGCATTGGCGGTGGCTTCAGCCTTTTGCAAGCTCAAAGGATATTCTTCATCGGCGGAAATAAACACATCAAAAGGCGCGCCCTGGGTAATCTGGGTACTCAATTTGCCCGAGGAGCTGTAATTGACCTCCACAACCAGCTTGGTTTTTTGCTCAAAAACCCGTTCGATTTCTTCGAGGGCAAAGCGAACGTTGGCAGCGGCAGCTACGCTGAGGTCTTGGGCCTGTAACGGAAATTGCAGTATCCCTAAAATCAGCGTACTGGAGCCAATGGTTCGAAAAAAATTTACGGTCTTTTGCATAGCTTGATTGGCTTCAAAGCACCGCTAGCTCCTTCTTTCTAAAAAAGGAGCTGCGGTTGCTGACATAACCTAAATATCAAAAAAGAATAAAGTCGAATTGGATTGCAATTTATGCAAGGGCTAAAGTAGCGTTATATTTTTAAAGAAATAACGAAAGGCAAAAAAAGTTCAACCAATTTTGGAATGGAAAATTTTTGGATTGAGGAGTGGAGGTACACTATTGGAAGTACAAATTCCCTATTTCTAACGCAATAAAGATTGGGTCTCTTGTGCCAGGAATGCCTCGAAGCGACTGCGCAAATCCTGATAAGCGTTGATCAACTCGCGGGCTTCGGCACTGAGTTGTGCCCCGCCGCCTTGTTCGCCGCCCGTTTGGGTTACAATCAGTGGGGTAGAAGCTTGCCGATTGAGCGATTGTACCATCAGCCAGGCTTTTTTGTACGACATCCCCATTTCTTTGGCCGCTTTGTTGATTGACCCGGTAGCAGCGATGCGTTCCAGCAATTCGATGCGGCCAGGCCCTAGAAAGGGTTCATCTGGACCCAGAATGCGGATCATCCCGCTGATTTGATAAGTTGAAGCGTCTTGAATAAATGATTTGATAGACAAGAAGTTATGTTTAAATTTTGATTAACTTTGATTGCGTGCAGCAAATTACTTATTCCGAGGGATTCCATTCAAGTTTCTAAAATTAAAATTTCCCTGAAAAAACCCTACTAAGTTGATGAGGTTTTGTATATTTGCTCCTGAATTTTTTTAAACTCGACGTATGCTCAGAAGAATTACCCTTAAGCACATTTCAATAAGCATTATTTTCCTAAAAGTAGCAATGGCCCTTTATCTGGTTTTGAGTGTATGGAAGCAAACTGGAGGAATTGCTACTTTTCATTTTGACTGGACATTTCTTGCCTACTTGTTGACTGGTTTTATCGCTCAACTTATTGATGGCGCTTTGGGAATGGCACATGGAGTAACCTGTACTACGTTGCTGTTTCACTTTGGCGTTTCTCCGGCGGTAGCAACTGCTAGTGTCCATACGACAAAGGTATTTACCGCGGGAGCTTCCGGACTTTCCCATTTGTACTTGGGAAATGTTGATCGAAAACTATTGCTGCGACTCATTTTGCCAGGTATTTTAGGGGCTATAGTTGGAGCATATATGATCTCGGAGGTATTAGACGGCAAATGGATCAAGCCCTACGTCACTATGTATTTGCTATTTTTAGGAGTGCTGATCTTGCTAAAAAGCTTTCGATCACAACGCCCTAAGACCGAGATAAAATTTGTCTCTTTGCTGGGGGCCTTTGGAGGTTTTTTCGATTCGATTGGTGGCGGTGGTTGGGGGCCGATTGTCACTTCCAATATTGTAAATCAAGGTAATGATCCACGTGAGGCAGTAGGTACAGTCAACACTGCTGAGTTTTTTGTGGCCTTTTCTAGCACATTGATATTTCTGGTTTTTGTGGTTGTAGAGAGTTGGCAGGTGGTATTTGGCCTAATTGCGGGCGGGCTTTTGGCCGCACCCTTAGGGGCATTGCTGGTGCGGAAAATCAGTGCAAAAGCTTTGATGTTTTTAGTGGGGATCACGATTATTCTTTCACAGACGTATACGTTGCATACATGGTTGTTTTAATATCTCATATAACACATTTTACCAGCATTTTTTGTGCTTAAATTGAAAATGTAGTGGTTGCACTTGTTCAAAATCACTAAACTTCATTCTCTTTTACTTTGTTTCTAATTCATTCATGCACTAAAAATCAAAAGATATGAGTCTGCGTCTCGGCGATATTGCGCCCAATTTTCAAGCCCAAACAACTGCGGGCGACATTGATTTTTACGAGTACCTGGGTACTGGCTGGGGAATCTTGTTTTCTCACCCTGCTGATTATACCCCTGTGTGTACTACTGAACTTGGCCGTACCGCATTTTTGCAAGATGAATTCACCAAGCGCAATACCAAAGTGCTGGCAGTGAGTGTAGATCCTTTGGACAAGCACAAAAGTTGGGTGAACGACATCAACGAAACCCAACATGTAGATGTGCAATTCCCCATCATCGCTGATGAAAAGAGGGTAGTGGCTGACTTGTACGATATGATTCACCCCAATGCTTCAGAGACCTTTACTGTACGTTCTTTGTTCATCATCGGGCCAGATAAAAAAGTGAAGTTGATCATTACTTACCCAGCATCTACTGGACGCAACTTCACCGAAGTATTGCGGGTACTGGATTCTCTGCAATTGACTGCCAATTACAGCGTGGCTACACCAGCAGATTGGAAAAATGGTGAAGATGTCATCGTGGTACCAGCCGTATCAACCGAAGCGGCAATTGAGAAATTTCCAAAAGGAGTAACGGTAGTGAAGCCTTACTTGCGCTACACCCCGCAGCCTGATTTGGAAAACTAAACGATACAAGTTTAATAATCGAGTATATTTTTTTGAAGCGCCCTGTTGCAAAATGGGGTGCTTCTTTTTTGGTTATTCACCTCTTAGGTATCAATATTTATATGCGTCAGGGATTAAATCCAGGGCGTTTTCCTGATAGCGTTGTAGGTTACGGAAATGTGTTTTTCCATCATGTGCTAATTTTCCAATTACAATGGAGGGGTGGACATTGTATTTTGCTGCACATTCTTCTACCCGATTTGCACTCAAATAGTGGGTTTCATTTTTCAAAAACGCTGCAATTTCTGAGTGTTTTAAAAACCTTCCAGCGAGTGTATTCGCTTCGTTTTCTATTTGATCTCTATCGCCATCCTGAAGATTGTCGAGAATAAAGGTGGTCGTGTTATTGAGATGTAGCAGCACATGTGCTAACTCGTGGGTTAAGGTAAACCAAAAATGATCCAGGCGTTTGTACCGACCAGTATAAACCACAGTTGGATTGCTGTTGCTGAAAAAAGCTGCACCGTCTAGATACGTTTTTTCCAAGTGAGGCAAAACCATAAATTTTACGCCACTGTGCTTGAGTTTTTCCAAAAAAATGGCTATTCCATCCGCTGCAAGAGTGTGATCAGTAAGTTGTTCACAGAGTAAAGCCAGTTTCTCTCTATCAAAGGCATTGACTGTAATTTGATCTGCAACTGATCGGGCTTTCTTGTACCAGGTAATGGCATAAGCCGCGTTGAATTGGTTATAAGCATTCGATTTTCGAGTTAAATATGGAAGCATTGAGACATCTTCCTGATCAAAATTAAGGGTAGTTTTACCCCAGAAATTGAGCACTTTTTGCTTCAAATCTTCAGTGTTTTGTGGTGGAGCCAACCAACCTTTTTTGATCATGTCCCGTATCGGCATGCGCTCATAAATCATCGCTTTTGTGTCAGCTTCTTTTTCTTTTTCAGTTGGTTCTTGCCTTAGCCAGATTCGGTACTCATTGTCTAAGTTTAGCCAATATTGAGCAGAAGTGTTAAAAACTTCGCCAAGAATTCTGGCCACGTCAAGGCTAATGCTTTTTTTGTTACTCAACAGATCACTGATGTGCTTTTGAGAAAAGCCAGTAACTTCTGCTAATTCTTCTTGATTCCATTCCCGTTGCTCAATTTGCTCACGAATGAAATAACCAGGCCCGAATTTTTTTGCAGGTCTTATTTGTGAGGTTTGGATCATGGTATTAGGAGTAATGATTAGAAATGGTGATGAGGTAAAAATCTCCAACTGTAAGCGCTTCATTTGTCCAGGTAATCGTCATCTCAAGTCGGTATTTTTGGTTTAGGCGCATACAGTAAGCGTCATCATAACCCTTCAATTTTTCAAAACGAAGGCCATTATCGGCTAGCAAATCGTGGAGATCGACTGCTGCTTCAATCTTTTGAATGGTCGCGAAAAATTTGTCAACCACATGTTCTGGAAGTTTTAGTTTTTTTGATTTTCCCGTTTGGTAAAGTTCCGCTAGGTCTTTGTCTTTGATGAAAACATTCATAGGGGTAAGATGTTTTGCAAAAATATACCTTTTTGGTTAAAAAAGAAAATAATTCTCTCTCTTGACATTTAATACATTCCGACAGAGTGAACTTCGTCTATATCAGCGGAATCCACCTAAAAAAAGCACATTCCGCTGAGTTGACCCTTGTTCAATCCAGCGGAATCTGGCTAAAAAAAGCACATTCCGCTGGATTGATCCTTTTTCATTCCAGCGGAATCTTTATTTTTGTGCAAACGTTTCTCAAAATCTTCAAGAATGAGCAACCAAACATTGCTTGTTGGGTGCCAAGCGGATAATTTCCTGTAAAAGTTACATTGGACTTGAGGCGATTTGATTATCAATCAATTGAAAAATCTTGAATAGAACGACCAGCGGCAGCGCCGCCAAAACGTCTGTAGTATGCAGTACCAAGTTCTGAGATAAAGGTGCAGCGCACCGCAACCCCTTCTTTGTTACGGTGCGCTGCACCTTTAATCTGGTATCATGTATTTAATCTACAGACGTTTTGGCGGCGCTGCCGCTGGTCGTTACTTAATAATTTCTAGATTATCAATTTGTTTCAAGTTTATTGCCTTCCCAGGATAGGATTTATTTTATTTCGAAGCATTCTCTCAAGCTGGGGCATAATAATATCGTAGTTTTTTACTTCTACTCTTATGGTACTTACTTTAAAAACATGATCATAAATGTTCTCACGACCAATTAATTTTAAGGCACCAGTTGGTCTTTTCATCTCAAGGTATAAATGCTCTTTTATACGTTTAGAGATATCCTTAGATTTACCAATGTAAAGAGGGAACCATGTACTTAAGTCTTTATGCGCTGCTAATCTGCCTTTTCTTGAGTTAGGTACAAAATGTGATACATACTCTTTGTCTTGCCATTTTTCCAAAAATGATTTCACCCAGTCATTAAATGCAATTTCCTGGTTTCCTGTATGTATTTCAATCAGATATACACCAGGATATTTTACCTTTTCAAGAAAAGAGAGGTCGAAATTTTTATTTAGGACGAACTCAAATTTTGGTTCAAATTTATAGTGATCAAGCTCTACTTTTAAGCTAGTCATTATAGTGGATAATTCAGCGTCAATTTTAGTGATGTTTTCCATAAAAAGATTTTAAACATGAGATAAAAAAAAGGTTCGATCATGGTGTATACGATATTATCCAGCAAAGGTTTCAAGCAAAGGAGGCAAAAGCTCACTCAAGCCCTATAACAGGCAAAATGCCCACCCAAGTGTCCGTTTTTTTCTTTTAACTTGCCCGGATCTTTCAGCACAAATCATCCAGCTATGCTCAGGTTAAAATCGCTTTTCGGGGCGCTCTTTTTTCTCCCCATATTTCTTTTCTCCCAAAACTCCAAAATCACCATCTCCGGCCTTTTGAAAGATGCCAGCACCAAAGCACCATTGCCTTTTGTCAGTATAGTCTTCAAATCAGCCAAAGACAGTACTTTAATCAACGGCACCATCAGCAATGAGGAAGGTCGGTTTAGTGTGGCTGATCTCAGTAGTGGGACTTACGTTTTGGAATTGTCTTTGCTGGGCTACCGCCGCAGTGTGCAAAGCGTGGAAGTTGGAAAATTGAGCGCCTTTTTGGATTTGGGAATTATTGAATTACAGGAAGACGCCGTCCAGCTTGGCGAAGTAGTGGTCAGTGGCAAGCAAGACGCAGTCAACAGCCAAATGGACAAAAAAACTTTTTCCCTGGCCGATAACCTTAGCCAAAGCGGCGGTTCGGTGTTGCAAGCCATGAAAAACCTGCCCGGCATCACCACCGACAACGACGGCAAAGTGCAACTGCGGGGCAGCGATAAAGTCACCGTACTCATCGATGGCAAACAAACTGCATTGACCGGCTTTGGCAATCAAAAAAACCTGGACAACATTCCCGCTTCAGCCATCGAAAAAATTGAAATCATCAACAATCCCTCGGCCAAATATGACGCCAATGGCAACGCGGGCATCATCAACATCGTCTATAAAAAGAGCAAAGAAGAAGGACTGAATGGCAAAATTGGAGTGATGACCGGCCTGGGAGCCTTGTGGCCCAAGGCCGAAAGTTTGCCTAACATACGCAAGCAATACCAGGCTACGCCAAAATTCAATCCATCGCTTGCCCTGAACTACCGCCGCAACAAAATCAACGCCTTTTTGCAAAGCGATTGGCTGTTGGACAAAACCCTCAACCGCAACGAATTTACCACCCGGTATTATGATGATGGCACCGTGATTCGGCAACAAGTTCAACGCAACCGTACCACTACCAATATTGCGGCCAAAACGGGAATCGATTACAACCCCAGTGCCAACGATGCCTTTACCATTTCGGGCCTGTTCAGCAGCGAGCACGTCCTGGATGACGGCGATATTCCTTATTTCAACGGAGATTTGTCGCTGCGCAGCCGGCTCTGGCAGTTCCATGAAGATGAATTCAATACCTTCTTTACGGGATCTGCGGTGTATCAGCACAAGTTCAAGCAGGCCGGGCACACCCTGAATGTCAGTTTCAACTATACGTTTCACCGGGAGGACGAGAAATATTTCCTGACCAACATCAATCCTACTTTTACCGGAAAAGACAATTTTAAATTGATTGCCGATGAAAATGTCTCCGATTTTAGCCTGGATTATGTGCGCCCACTGCGGCATGGCCGTTTTGAGGGGGGCTTCAAGTTCAGACGCAGGTATATCCCCACCAATATGCGTTTTTTTCCGGGTATCAACTCTCCCTTGGATACCAATGCTGCGGGCTGGGCCAACTACGGTGAGACCATTCCAGCCTTGTACGGCAATTACATCTACGAACGCAACAACTTCGAGCTGGAAGCGGGTCTGCGACTGGAGTACGTTCAGTTGAAGTACGCCGTAAACCCCGAGCACAATACCTACAAAAGCGATGGCTACAACTATACCCAACCTTTTCCCAGTGTTCGCTTGAGCTACAACTTGCCAAACAACCACAAACTGTCCTTGTTTTACAACCGCCGCGTTGACCGTCCCGACGAAGGCGACATCCGTATTTTCCCCAAATACGATGAACCCGAAATTTTGAAGGTGGGCAACCCTGCTTTGCGCCCACAGTTTACCAATACTTTTGAATTGGGGTATCGAAGCTCCTGGGCCAAAGGCTACTGGTATTCGGCCTTGTACCACCGCATCACCGATGGCACCAAAATCCGCATTGGCACCATCGTGCCGGGCAGTACCATCATTTACAACATCTACCAGAATGCAGGCCTGAGTTACAATACGGGTATAGAGTGGATACTCCAGCAATCGGTGTCCAAATGGTTTTCGTTCAATGCCAATTTTAATGTTTACCGCAACGTCATCGACGCGTTCACGGTTGAAAATAAGTACCCCGTTCCATCGGTTTTTTCCGCAGCCAAACAAACCTTCACTTCAGGTAACGTCAAATTGAACGCAACTTTCAAATTCCCCAAACAAATCGACTTGCAAGTGACCAGCATTTACCTGGCGCCCGACATCATTCCACAAGGCGAGATCGGATCAAGATTTTCGGTGAATTTGGGCTTGAAAAAAACCATCCAAAAAGGCAAAGGAGAATTGTACCTGAATGCAAGCGATATGCTGAATACGCTTCGCATCCATAAGACCATTACTGGAAATGGATTTTATTACGTCACTACCGATTATTATGAAACACAGGCGTTTCGGGTAGGCTACAGTCGTAAATTTTGATTGATTTTATTCTACTTGTTACACAGTTGTTAAGAGCATGTCTAAGACAAATTTAAAACGGGTTTGGTATATTGATTTGTATTAACTTTGTACCGTAAATAACCGGCTGCAATGCTTAAAGTTCTGCACATCATCTTGGCATTCAATTTACTGTTGTCCTCAACGGGGGTAACCGTATTTGAGCATTTGTGCCAAATGAGGGGCAGAACCATCGGTGTATTTGTCAAACCTCACAGTTGCTGTGCGCAAAAAGAGACCTACCGGACTTCCTGGCAAAAATCCCAAACTTGCCAGTTAGACAAAACACCGCAAATCAACAGAAAACCTTGCTGCCAGGACAAATCACAATTTGTCAAATCCAATATTCAAGGGGCAGTGCAAAAAATCGCACTACCCGATTTCCATTTTCAAGTTTTCAACATTCAGCCCTTGCCAACACTGGCACAGGAACTGTATACCTTACCGATCAGTCAAAAAACACTGCGTTTTTACCTGTATAAACCACCGCCTCAGGTGACCGATATTCGGGTGTTTATACAGTCTTTCCTTTGTTAGCTGCTGCTGCTATTCTGGCTTTTGTCGGTCTGACAAAAAAGCCCTGACCTCTTTGTTTCATGACTACTTTCAGATGATCTGGAGCATTTCGCTGATTGTATGGGAACAATTCAAGGGGCTAATATTCGACTTCATTTTTTCCACCTTTTAATACTTATGCATGAAAAAGCTTTTGCTATTCAATGCGCTGTTGTTTTTGTTCTGGACATTGTCTGCTCAGCAACAAGCAACTAAAATAGACTTCAAGGTTCCTACGCCTAGCCCTGATGCTACTTTTACTCAACAATTTGGAGAGCTTGAAATCAAGGTGTCCTATGGACGCCCCTTGACGCGAGGGCGCAAAATCTTTGGTGCCTTAGTACCTTACGACAGCCTCTGGCGTACTGGAGCGGGGGAATGTACTACGTTGGAATTCAGAGCGGCGGTAATTATTGGCGACAAAAAAATGGAGCCGGGTAAATATTCCCTGTTTACGATTCCGGGTGCAGATGAGTGGACGATTGTACTCAACACCGATGCTTCCTTGCATGGTTCTTTTGGATACGATCAAAAAAAGGATGCCCATCGCTTCACGATAAAACCGAGTCGAACCGAACGTTTTTACGAAACTTTCAGCATCGAGATCAATGATTTTAAGGCAAATGGCGAGGCTTCGCTGAATTTGCTTTGGGAAAATACGCTGGTCAGAATTCCCTTGCGTACCCCAGCGGACGATGACATTATGACCGAAATACAGCTGCGGCTCCTCAAAAACAAAGAACAAAATGCGGATTTGCTTTTTCAAGCGGCCAATTATTACTACGCTACCCGTAGAGACTTGCAACAAGCTGCACAGTGGGCTTTAGCTGCAGAAAAATTAGACGTTGAAAATTTCGCTATTCCCAATTTGGCACAAAAGATTTTTGCCGATTTGCAAGACTACCGCATGGCCATGCAAGTGGCGCAGCGCGCAATCGTTTTGGGAGAAAAGCAAAACAAAACCAGTGCGGTGGCTGCTTTAAAGAAACGCGTTGCCGAATGGCAGCAGATGAAGTAACACCTGCTAAAAACAACTTGACTTTAATCAATTTCTAAATAGAATCAAATGAAAAACCTGTTAACCGCAAGCCTGGTGCTTGTACTTTCCATTGGTTTGTTTTCGGCTTGCCAAAACAACGCGCCCAAATCTGAAGTAAAAACCGCCGCAGCGGGCGTGAAATACATCTGTCCGATGAACTGCGAAGATGGAAAAACCTACGACAAGCCTGGCTCATGCCCCGTATGTCACATGGATCTTGAACCGACGAAAGCGGAGGTCGAAGCCAATAAAGCGGTATACATTACTGCATTTTCCAGCAATCCTGCGCAATTCGAAGCAGGTAAGCCAGGTATGATGTCATTTACCCCTCAAATCAAAGGCAACGAGAGTGCAGCGGTACCACTCGATCTCGTGCATGAGAAAAAAATGCACCTCATTCTGGTGAGCGACGATCTGTCTACGTTTGACCACATTCACCCGGAATTTTCTGCTTCAGGCAGTTATGACATCAAAGTGCTGGGCAAAGGGGAGAATTTCACCAATGGCCGTGGACACAACGAGACCCGTTTTGATGCCGGGGGCAAGTACTGGGCTTTTGCAGACTTTAAACCCACTGGTGGATTGAACCAAGTCAATAAAACAGAAATCAACGTGGTGGGCACACCCGCCAAAGCCATCGCTTATACTCAGCCTAAACTGAGCACCACCATCGACGGGTTCACCCTTTCCTTGGAAGCTGGGCATGACGGCACAGGTTTCACTGCGGGTACTCAGCAACACTTTCATGCATCGATCAAACAGGGGGGAAAGAATGTAGATCCTGCAACTTTTGAAAATTACCTCGGTGAAAAAGCGCACCTGGTGATGGTTGAAGTGGACTCCAAGGAATACATTCACACCCATCCAGCGGTGGAAGATGGAAAATTAGAAATTCACACCACTTTTGCTAAATCGGGTACTTATCGCGGTTGGCTGCAATTCCAAACCGACGGTAAAGTGCATACTGCTGATTTGGTACTTAAAGTAAAAGAAGGGTCAAGCCATGCCGATCACAAGGCAGGTGAGCATGATGGCCATTAATCTCCAATAAATTCAAAAACCTTAAATGTTTTAACCATGAAAAAGATTGCGTTTTTCTTGTTTTCAATTCTATTCGCTCAGGTTGCTTTTGCCCAAACGGCGGACAATGACAAGCTGAAAAATTCCGAATTCAAGGTGTTGGGCAATTGTGGGATGTGCAAAAAAACGATCGAAAAAGCGGCTTTAGGCGCTGGTGCAACTACCGCAAATTGGGATGTAAAAACCGATCTGATCGCCGTTTCCTTCGACGCCAAAAAAGTGTCAAAGGACGCCATCCAAAAGGCTATTGCCTTGGCTGGTTACGACAATGCCGGCTACAAAGCCAACGATGAAGCATACAACAAGCTGCATGGCTGTTGCCAATATGACCGTACTGGCGAAGCAGGTGGGACCAAGTCTTGCACGGCGGAAGAACCCAAAAAGCAATAGTTTATAATCGATCTGCTCTGGGTGCTTAGGAACGATGAAGAAATAAATGACACCTTTAAACGCAGCTATTTTGCGCTTAGTCAACTATCTTTTGAGGCGAATAGCAAGCCTATTTAACGAAAAAGATAGGATGAATAAGCACAAAAGAGCAAAGTGAAAAGGGGGTAGTTATTTTTTCATCGTTTCTTAGTGTAACAAAAATGCCCAGAGCAGCTTCATCTTTCTACCCATGCTCAATCGGATCATTTTATTCTCCTTGCAAAATCGGCTGTTTGTAGTCGCTTCTGCTGCTTTGTTGCTCGTGTGGGGTACTTGGACTGCTGTAAAACTCCCGGTGGATGTTCTCCCCGACCTCAATCGTCCACGGGTAACGGTATTTTTGGAAGCCGGCGGCATGTCGCCCGAAGAAGTAGAGGCACAAGCAGTATTGCCCGTCGAAATCGCTTTAAATGGCTCTCCCGGAGTGGAAGTAGTGCGCTCCAGTTCCTCTCGGGGTATTGGCTTGGTGTTTGTAGAGTTTGATTGGAACGTAGACGTGTTCCGCGCCCGCCAACTGGTGGCAGAAAAACTGGCCACTGTTGCATTGCCCGAAGGCATCGTTCCGGTGATGGGTCCCATTTCTTCGGTGATGGGGCAAATCATGCTCTTGGGAGTATCTACTAAGGCAGACAGCACCGGCAAAATACGGAGCTCCGCCGCAGATTTGCGCACTTTGGCCGATTTTGTCATCCGCCGCAGATTGTTGGCCATTAAGGGCGTAGCTCAGGTCATCCCGATGGGTGGGGACCGGCTTCAGTATCAAATCTTGGTATCCTCCGTAAAACTCAAACAGTACAACCTGACCCTTGAAGATGTCGGAGCTGCTTTGGAAGACGCTAATTTAAATTCAACGGGCAGTTTTTTCAATCGCTACGGCTCGGAAGTGTTGATTTCGGTATTGGGAAGAGCCAACAACTTGGAAGACTTGCGTAAAACCGTTGTGGCCACCCCAGAGGGCAATCCAGTCCTACTCAGTCAAGTAGCGGACGTACAATTTGGCGCAGCCATCAAGCGCGGCGATGCTTCCGTCAATGCACGTCCTTCGGTTGTTTTAACCATTGAAAAACAGCCTGGTGCCAGTACGGTCGAACTCACCGAAGCCATCGAAAAAGCACTGACGGAGTTACAACCTTCTCTTCCCTCCGATGTACTGCTCAATCCCCACGTTTTTCAACAAAAAAACTTTATCGAGAATGCCATCTCCAATGTAGAAGAGGCACTGCGCGATGGATTTATTTTGGTCATCATTGTGTTGTTTTTATTTTTACTGAATTTCCGCACCACGGTCATCACCCTCACCGCCATTCCACTTTCTTTGGTTATCTCGGCATTGGTATTCAAATGGTTCGAAATTTCAATCAATACCTTGACGCTTGGTGGATTGGCCATTGCCATCGGTGAGTTGGTAGACGATGCCATTGTAGATGTGGAAAATGTATTCCGCCGCTTGCAGGAAAACCAAGCTTTAGGAAAACCTAAAAATTCCATACAAGTGATTTTTGATGCGAGTAGCGAGGTGCGCAACTCCATCGTTTACGCGACCATCATTGTGGTGTTGGTGTTTTTGCCACTGTTTCAGTTGCAGGGCATCGAAGGACGCATTTTTGCGCCGCTGGGCATTGCCTACATCACCTCAATCCTGGCGTCGCTACTCGTTTCACTGACCCTTACGCCGGCGCTGTGCAGTTATCTTTTGCCCAATTCAAATCTCAATGCAGGCCGTGAGTCCTGGCTGGTGCGCTGGCTCAAAAAGCAGGACTTGAAGTTGCTCAACCTGGGGCTATCTTACCCCCGCGCAGTGATTGCGGGCGCACTTGCGCTGGTGTTGGGAGCGGTATTTATGGTCACACGCTTCGGATCAGAATTTTTGCCTCCCTTCAATGAAGGTAGCTTCACGATCAACCTATTTGCTCCGCCAGGCACTTCACTCGAAGAAAGCAATAAAATTGGCACTGTAGCCGAAAAACTCATCTTGCGCATCCCCGATGTACAGTATACCGCACGCCGAACGGGCCGTGCCGAATTAGATGAACACGTAGAGCCAGTCAGCAATTCTGAAATTGAAGCTGAATTGCGCCCAGATGCCCGACCGCGTTCAGCAGTGGCCGCAGACATCCGGAAGCAATTGTCCAATCTGGCCGGCGTGTCGGTCAGCATCGGTCAGCCCATTTCGCATCGACTCGATCATTTGTTGAGCGGGGTTCGCGCCCAAATGGCCATTAAAATCTTTGGCGAAGACCTCACTGAGCTCCGGGCATTGGCCGGAGAAGTTCAAACCGCCGTTAAAGGCATCCCGGGTACAGTAGACGTTCAGGTGGAGCGACAGGTACTCGTCCCACAATTGACCATTCGACTCGATCGGCTTGCCCTCCAGCGCTATGGAATTCAAACAGGTAAAGTAGCTCGCGACCTTGAAGTGCTGTATGGTGGTCGAGTGGTCTCCCAGATTTTAGATGGCCAAAAAACCTTTGACCTGGTTTTGCGCGCCGTTGCCGCAGACCGCGAAAACCTTGAAAATATCCGCCAAACCCAAATTCATACCTCCACTGGTGGCGCAATCCCCCTGGAAAGCATTGCGCGGATTGAATATGAAAAAGGCATCAACACCATCAGCCACGAAAACGGCCAACGGCGCATAGTCGTTTCATGCAATGTACAAGGCCGTGACCTCGGTAGCACGGTTGCCGCGATTCAAAAGGCGGTGGGGGAAAAAATCGTGTTGCCACAAGGGTATTTTTTGGAATTCGGCGGACAGTTTGAAGCGCAAAAAGAGGCGTCGCGGCTCATCGGCATCTTGAGCATTTTTGTTTTGTTGGGCATCTTTCTGGTCTTGTATGCCCATTTCCGCTCGTGGCGTATCGTTTTACAGGTCATGCTCAATATCCCGCTTGCTCTGGTGGGCAGTGTGGTGGCAGTATGGCTTACGGGTGGTACTTTTTCGGTGGCTACAATGGTGGGTTTTATCACGCTTACGGGCATCGCTTCGCGCAATGGCATCATGATGATTTCCCACTACATCCACTTGATTGAACACGAAGGCGAACAGTTTGACCAAAAAATGATCATCCGGGGTTCCCTGGAACGGATGGTACCCGTGCTGATGACCGCCTTGGTAGCTGCACTGGCCTTGATTCCACTGACCCTCAATCCGCAAGCGGCAGGTAAGGAGATTCTTTACCCCGTTGCCACGGTGATTTTGGGGGGCTTGCTCTCTTCTACCTTGTTGGACCTGATCGTTACCCCTACTGTATTTTGGCTTTGGGGGAAGAAAGCACTGGAGGAATATTTTGAAGGAAAGAATCAATCTGCAAAACTGGAAATTGACAATAATCTGTTATGAAACTTTGGGTAAAAATATGCATCCTGAGCATGCTGGCTCGAACCGCTACGGCACAAACCTCAGTTGAGGCCGTGGTTGATGCCGTGTTCAAAAACCATCCGCTCTTACAAGCTGCTTCATTCAGCACGCAAGCCAAAAAATACGCTGAAAAGTCGGCTTTGAACCTGCCCAATCCGGAAGTGAACATAGAAAGCCCTACCGGGGAATTTTATGCAGTTGGGATACTACAATCTTTTGATTTTCCGACGGTGTATGCGCGGAAAAAACAAGTGGCACAGGCCGAAACAGCACTTGCTCAAGTGGGGCAAAAGGTGAACGAAAACGACTTGCGTTATGCCGTGCGGCAATTGTACCTGAACGCCCAGGCAAGTGCATACCAGGCAGTCCAATGGGGCGTGCGGGATAGTTTGTATCACAGCATCATTACTGCCGCTGCTCGACAATTTGCGGCTGGAGAAATTAATTTTTTGCAAAAAACACTGGTAGAAAACGAAGCCGCCAAGGTTCATCAGGAACGCTTGGCGGCCGAACTTAAGGCTGCCGCGGCTCGGAATCAGTTGATCCTTTTGAGCGGATTGACTGATCTCGGCACATTGGCACCATTGCTTGCAGATACCCTGGGGCTAAAGTTTAGCTCCGCATCAACCGATAATCCAAATGTCGCCTACGAACAACAAGCCGTTCAAGTAGCCGAACGGCAGCTTAGCCTCGCCAAAAGCCAGGCACTGCCCAATTTTTCCCTGGGGTACTTAAATCAGGGCGCTCGGGGTACCCCACTGGATTATCGTTTTCGGGCAGCAGTGGGCATTCCACTCTGGACTGGACAATACCAGGGTGGCCGTCGAAGTGCCGAAACTGAGGCCAAGGCTGCCCAAAGCCGAGTGGATGCACAAACCCAATCCGTCTCACTGGAGTTCGCCAACATCAGTACCGACGCACTTACTGCATTGGACAACATTCGTTACCACGAGCGGGAGGCATTGCAACGCAGTCGTTTGCTCATCACTACCGCAAGCAGATTGCGTGAAGCTGGAGAAGTGAATTACGTTGACTTTCTGCGCACTCTGGATGAAGCTTTTTCTATTACCCGTGAATACGCCCTGCAGTTGCAAGCGTTTGAATCCGCAAGGATAAAAATGCTGTATTTCTCAGGCAAATGAATGTAAAGCAATGATTTTAATCTAAAAAATACATTGGTTATGAAACCAACTTTGCGTTTTACCCATTTTTTTTGCTTGGCAATATTTGTCTTACTTTTGCCCCTCTCCATTTTTGCACATGGCGACGAAGTTCCCACTGACCTCGGTGTGGCTAAAGACCATTTTACCGCTTACGGACAATCAGATCGATATGAACTCACGTGCTATTACCCCGAACTCAAAGCCGGGCAACCCGCGCACCTGACCCTTTTCGTTGCCGATTATAAAACCAACCGGCCCATCGATAAAGCAGAGCTGAAAATCAGTGCCATGGAAGACGCCAAAATGGTTTTCGAGGTCAAGGTACTTTCTCCGGGGGTGTACGAGTTGCACAGTACCTTCAAAGGAAACAAAATATATACCCTCAATGTACAAATCAACCATCCCAATGGCGCAGATCTGATTGGGGTGCAAGGTATTGCAGTAGGAAAAAAATTAAATGCCGGGGCTGACGTGGCAATTTCTCCAACGAACCAAGCTGCTGGACATTGGCTATGGCTGGCTGGTGGAATCTTGCTGGGCGGCTTGGGCATGTGGGTAGTAAGTCGGCGGCGTAGTCGAGTGTTGACCATTTTGTTGTTGTTGGCAAGTGCCTGGTTTTCAACGCCGAATTGGAATCCTGTTTTTGCCCATGGCGACGAGGATCACGGCCCGGCAGCGGGGAGCACCAGTTATGGCAAGACGGTTTATGCTCCAAAGGAAACGCAATTTCTATTTGAAATCTCAACCCAACCCATTGAAAAGGACGATTACCAGTCGGCGGCCACCGTGTTTGGCACAGTCATCCCATCTTCAGGGGGGATGGGGACGGTCGTTGTACCGCAAAGTGGCCGCATTACCCGGGTCAATGTTCAGGTAGGTCAATCTGTGCGCGCTGGGCAGATTTTGGCGGTCTTACAGCAAAATGTAGGTACCCCTGATCAAGTAAATATTGCTGCAAATAATGCAGGTCTTGCAGTGCAAATAGAATCTGCGAAAGCCCGTCTTGCTGCAGCAAAACGTGAATATGAACGCCTGAAAAAAATTGAAGACATTGCTGCCGGGCGAGATGTTCAAGCCGCAGAAGCTGCTTTTAATGCCGCCAGGGTTGAGTTACAAACCTTGGAGAAAAGTGCAGTCAGCGCCAATGCCTCGGCCAATCAGCGCACTGTAACGCTGCAGGCCCCCATTGCCGGCATCATCGGTGCATTTACGCTTACCCCCGGCTCGGAGGTTGTAGCGGGGCAAACGTTGTTTACAGTGACAAATTTGAACAAGATTTATGTCGAAGCGCAAGTCTTTAGTCAGGATTTACCGACCATTCAAACGGGCAATACATTTTTGGTAACTTCCTCTACTGATGATCAAAAAACTGCCGAAGTTAAGCTCATTTCTCAAGCACAATCGCTAGATCCGGGCAATCAAAGCCAACGCGTACTCTTTGAAATGGTGAATCCTCAGGGCACATTCAAAATTGGCGAATTTGTGACGATCAAAGCGGTAAACCAGCAATCCAGCCGTGAAATTGCCGTACCGAATACTGCTCTGACCGAAATAAATGGCAAAACAGCGATTTTTCATAAACGGGCACCAGAACAGTATGAACTGTCTTACGTCCAGACGGGAGAAAACGACGGTTCTCGCACGCTAATCCTGAAAGGCCTGGAGGAAAGTAAAAGAATTGTGGTAAGCGGAGTTTATGAAGTGAAGATGATGTACTTGAACCAATAACTTTTACGACAGCCGAGTACCCTAAAAATTAAACATACGCTTACACCCTTGTATTTCAAAACCTTGAGACACGCGAAACGATTGTCTCTGGACGAACTGTAAATCTTGCAAATCTTACCCATAATTGTGCAGATTCCATTTATTGATCCAATTGCTCCGGGTGACAATCCTAGATTGCTCGCTCGGAGCAATGCTTTTAAAATTCCATCATGGTTCAAAAAATAATCGAGCTCGCTTTGCAAAACAAACTGATGGTGCTGATGGTCTCCGCTGCTTTGTTTGCCTATGGCCTGTACTCCATCCAGAAAAACCCCATCGATGCGATTCCCGATTTAAGTGAAAACCAGGTCATTGTTTTCACGGAATGGATGGGCCGTAGTCCACAGGTTATCGAAGACCAGGTTACTTATCCGCTGGTAAGCAACCTGCAAGGCATCCCGAAAATCAAAAACATCCGGGGCAGTTCGATGTTCGGAATGAGCTTCGTCTACGTGATTTTTGAAGACAATGTGGACATTTATTGGGCCAGAACCCGGGTACTGGAACGACTCAATTTTGCCCAGCGCTTGCTGCCACAGGGAGTAACCCCTTCCCTGGGGCCAGATGGAACAGGGGTTGGTCACATCTTTTGGTACCACCTCGATGCCCCCAAAATGGATTTGGGTGAACAAAGAGCGTTGCAGGATTGGTACATCAAATTTGCCCTGCAAACCGTTCCTGGTGTAGCCGAAGTGGCCTCTTTTGGCGGCTTTGAAAAGCAATACCAATTGGTCATTGATCCAGTGAAACTCCAGTTTTACAATATTTCACTGATGGACATCATGAACAAGGTCAAAGCCAACAACAACGATGTCGGTGGCCGAAAATTTGAAATGGCCGATATGGCCTATATCATCCGTGGCCTGGGGTACATCAAAAACAAAGCCGACATTGAAGAGATCGCTTTGAGCAATTACGATGGCATTCCCGTGCGGGTAAAAGACATTGGTAGGGTACAAATGGGTGGAGATTTACGGCTCGGAATTTTTGATATGGACGGCCAGGGTGAAGTAGTAGGCGGTATAGTGGTGATGAGGTACAACGAAAATGCCAATAATGTAATCGCTGCCATTAAAGAAAAAATGAAGGAAGTAGAAAAAGGACTACCCGAAGGGGTCACGTTCAAAACCTCATACGACCGCAGCACCTTGATCGGAGAAGCCATCGAATCGGTAAAAGGAACCCTGATTGAAGAAATCATCGCCGTTTCCATCGTCGTACTTCTTTTTCTTTTTCATTGGCGAAGTGCATTGATTATCCTGATCCAACTGCCGATTTCCGTAGCAGCCGGTTTCATCTTTCTGGAAATGTTTGGCATTTCCTCCAACATCATGTCCTTAACCGGGATTGCACTGGCTATTGGGGTAGTAGTAGACGATGGCATTGTGATGGTCGAAAATGCCTACCGCCACCTCAGTGAAGCACAGGCCGAAAAACTCAATTCAAGTCCCAAGTAATTTTTTGCGTCATATAAAAAGTGATCATGGCAAACTGGTTCAAACGAAAAAAAGATCCGCTAACCCCAGAGGAAAGAGCAGCAATCATTGAAAATTCCTCCAAACAAGTTGGGCCGGGCGTGTTTTATTCCACCATCATTGTGGTGGCTTCTTTTCTCCCGGTTTTCTTGTTGACTGGTATGGAAGGCAAGCTTTTTCATCCACTGGCCTGGACAAAAACTTTCATTCTGCTGATTGATGCAATTTTGGCGATCACTTTAACCCCTGTTTTAATTTCCCTGTTTCTAAAAGGAAATTTAAAACCTGAGCAAGCCAATCCACTCACCAGAGTTTTAGAAAAAATCTATACCCCCATTCTGAAATGGTGCTTGAAATGGCGGGGAATCACCCTGGTACTCAATATTGTAGCATTGGTAGCTGGTTTTGTCATGTTGACCCGCCTGGGTTCAGAGTTTATGCCTCCTCTGGACGAGGGATCGTTGCTGTTTATGCCGGTTACCTTGCCCGATGTATCCAATTCTGAAGCCAAGCGCCTCTTGCAGGTGCAGGATAAATTGATCCGCACTGTCCCTGAAGTGTCCCATGTACTCGGCAAAGCTGGCCGGGCAAATACGGCTACCGACAATTCTCCGATCAGCATGATCGAGACCATCATTTTGCTGAAACCCAAACACGAATGGCGCGAAGGGCTGAGCAAAGAAGCCATCATCAATGAGTTGAATGCCAAAATGCAAATCCCCGGCGTGACCAATGGCTGGACGCAACCCATCATCAACCGCATCAATATGCTTTCAACGGGCATTCGCACCGATGTAGGCATCAAGGTATATGGACAAAACCTGGACAGCATCTACTCTTTTGCCCAAACCATCAAGCAACACCTCGAAGGAATCGACGGTGTGAAGGACTTGTACGTGGAACCCATCACCGGAGGGAAGTACATCGACATCGTCATCAAAAGGGAAGAAATTGGTCGGTACGGCCTGAGTGTAGACGATGTGAATGTGATCATTGAAAGTGCCCTCGGCGGGATGAAACTCACCACTACGATTGAAGGTCGCCAGCGCTTTTCGGTCAATGCGCGATACGGTCAGGATTTCCGCAATAACCTTCAGTCCCTCAAAAGACTGCAAGTGCAGACCATGAATTTTGGACCCATCCCCCTGGAAGCCGTAGCCGACATCCGGCTGAGCGACGGCCCGCCCATGATCAATTCCGAAAATGCCATGCTCAGGGGCACAGTGTTGTTCAATGTTCGAGAACGAGATTTGGGTAGCACGGTACAAGAGGCCAAAATGATGCTGGATCTAATGCTGACCAAGCTGCCAAAAGGTTATTTTCTGGCCTGGAGCGGACAGTGGGAAAATCAGATTCGCGCCAACCGTACCTTGAAAATGATCATTCCGATTGCGCTCAGCATTATTTTTATGGTGCTGTATTTCACTTATCACTCCGTCAAGGAAGCCCTGGTCACGATCATCACAGTCCCTTTTGCGCTGATTGGTGGGGTGTTTATGGTGTACTTCTACGGGGTGAATTTATCGGTGGCAGTAGCCGTAGGATTCATTGCCTTGTTTGGCATGGCCATAGAAACCGCCATGCTCATGACCATTTACCTCAATGAAGCCATGCACAACATGGTTGAAAAACACGGCAACTCCAAAGCCACCCTTACTCCAGCCATCATTCGGGCTTTTGTCATTGAAGGTTCCGCCAAACGATTGCGGCCCAAACTGATGACGGTATCGGTGGGATTGTTTGGCCTGATTCCGGTGCTTTGGGCCAGCGGAGTAGGCAGTGACATTATGCGGCCCATTACGATCCCTTTGATTGGGGGAACCATCAGCTCCACCATCTATGTGCTGCTGATTACTCCGGTAATTTTCGAGATGATCAAGGAAAGAGAATTGAAAAGAAAAGGCAAAATTGAATTGATCGATGTCAAAGAATAAATTCCTGCTGCTTTTGCTTGCGCTTGGCTTTGGTGCGAGCAGCCATACCCAAACCATGAGCCTGGAAACCATCCTCGACAGCATCAAAGCCTCGCACCCGGTGGTGAAAATGTACCAGCATGAAATTCGCTCCATGGACGAAGCCGCCAAAGGCGCTCGAAGCTGGATGCCACCCCAGTTTGGACTGGGGCAGTTCATGACGCCCTACAATGTAAGGCTTTGGCAAAAAGACGGTATTCACTCGGATGGAATGGGCTCTGTGATGCTTTCGGGCGAACAAATGTTTTCCAGCAAAAAAAAGCTGGATGCCAATGAGCGCTACATGACTGCCATGTCTTCGGTAGAAAAAGAAAAACTCAACGCCTCGCTGAATGACTTGATCGGTGAAGCCAAGCAGGCGTATTTCGAATTGATTATCCTACGGAAAAAAATAAAGATCCTTGATCAAAATGAAAAACTGCTGAATTTCATGATCAGGAATGCCGAAATCCGCTACAAAAATGGCCTGGAAAAAATCAGCGCCTACTACAAAGCCAAAGCAGCTTTGGGCAACTTGCAAAACATGCGACTGATGTTTGACAACGACATCAAAGAGAAATTCGTGCGGCTGAATGTACTGATGGGCAAAAATGCAGTGCGGGAGTTTGAAGTGGATACCACCTATCAATTGAAGGATTATGCCGGACTGGTTTTTGACAGCACCCTGTTTTACAGCCAACGCAGCGACCTCAAAGCCCTGGACAAAGACATCAACCTGGTACGGCTGAAACAAGAGACAGAAAAACAAAACCTCAAACCACAATTTGGCATTCGCTACGACCACATGATTGGTTTTGGTGCTCAACCCATGTTGTATACCATCATGGGTATGGTCAAAGTACCCATGGCCAAGTGGTCGGCCAAAATGAGCCAGGCCAACATCGAAAGCCTGAAATGGAAAGTCAACGCCTTGCAGGCGCAAAAGGAAATGATGGCCAATGAATACAGCGGCATGGCCCAAAGCATGCGCAACGAGCTAGAGCTGAAGCAAAGACAGCTCAAACTCTACGATGACAACATCATCCCGGCTTTGAAAAACAATGTCAAAACCATGCAATTGGGGTACGAACAAAATACCGAAGAACTGTTCATGCTCTACGATGCTTGGGAAAGACTCTACATGACGCAACTGGATTATACCGAAATACTGAACCAGGCGCTCAAGACGCAAGTAAATCTTGAACGAATCATGGAGACCAAATAGGCCCAAAATGTATGTCGATGAAAAATGAAAACAGTTATTTTGCTACCAAATTGCATGCCGCTTGGGTTGTGGTTACAATAGTGGTGTGCTGCATTTTTTTCAGCTGCACCAGGAAAGAATCTCGTTCACAGCATGACCACACTGCATCTAATAAGGCCGTGTACACGTGCCCCATGGATCCTGAGGTACTCAGTGACAAACCGGGTTCTTGCCCGATTTGTAAAATGGATCTGGTGCTGAAACAACCCGCTGACAGCCAATCCATCGACCCTGCTGAAGCCAAAGAAGTTAACCTCGAAGCCTTGTTGAAACCGACCAATGAATTTGTGGTGTCCAATATTCCGGTTACCAGCCCACAAAAAAGCGTTGAGCAGATCGAGGTGGAAGCCTTGGGCAACATTGCGTATGATACCCGGCAGGTAGGCAGCATTTCAGCCAGGGTAGCAGGCCGAATTGAAAAGTTATACGTGCGTTACCGCTTTCAAAAAATCACCAAAGGGCAGCACTTGATGGACATCTATAGCCCTGAATTGATGACTGCGCAGCAAAACCTGTTGTTTTTACTGCGCAATGATCCAGACAATATCCTGTTCATCGAAGCGGCCAAAGAAAAACTCCGTCTACTTGGCTTGAGCGACCTTCAAATACAGCAATTGATCCAGAGCGGCAAACCCTCGATGACAGTGGCCATTTACAGCAACTACTCGGGGCATGTACATGAAGCGGCCAGAGGCAGTAGCATGCGCCCCGAGCCAGGAGTGATGAAAGATATTTCGTTGCTCACCGAGGAGCTTCCGCTCAAGGAAGGCATGTACCTTCAAAAAGGCGAGTCCATTTTTACGGTATACAATCCCGATCGAGCCTGGGCCATTCTGAGCATTTATGGTGAAAACCAGGGATTGGTAAAAATCGGCAATTCGGTTCAAATTACGCCAGAAACCGCGCCAGATAAAGCATTTAGGGCTTCCATTGATTTCATTGAACCTTTTTACCGCAATGGCAGCAAAACATCGACTGTCAGGGCTTATTTCGACAACAGTCGACTGAGAATCCCCATTGGTAGTCAGGTCAAAGCCACTGTTTTTGGAAATACCAAATCCGCGTACTGGTTGCCCAATGCTGCGGTGTTGTCTTTGGGATTGGACGCGGTGGTTTTTCAAAAGACCCAGGGAGGATTCAAAGCACTGAAAATCAAAACTGGAATCACCCACCAAAGCTACATTCAAGTACTGGGTGGAATTTCCAGAACCGACTCGGTGGCCGTAAATGCCCAGTATTTAATGGACAGCGAAAGTTTTATCAAGATCAAAAAATAATTATGCGACTCCTACTCATCTCTATATTTTTGCTGGTATTGGTAGCCTGTCAAAATCAGGTAGAAACACCACAAGACCCAAATATCTATTACACCTGCTCCATGGACCCCCAGGTCGTGGCTTATAAACCCGGCACTTGCCCGATTTGTAAAATGGATTTGACTCCCGTGAAGAAAAAAACGGGCGAAAACAAAGATGAAATTGAGCTGAGCGACCAACAGATTCAATTGGGCAATATTAAAACCGACACCATCCGCAATGGAACCATCGACGACCATTTGCTGCTCACCGCTACCCTGAATTTCGATCAAATGAAAACTTCTTCCGCCAGCTCAAGGGTGAGTGGAAGGGTTGAAAAACTGTACTTTAAAAACATCGGCGATTACATCAAAAAAGGTGCGCCTTTGTACGACTTGTACAGCGAAGAACTCAACAATGCCAAACAGGAATATTGGTTGGTCTTGGAACAACGCAAAGAATTTGCCTCAGAAACTACGATAGATTTTGAGCAACTGCTCCAAAGTGCCAAAAACAAATTGCTGCTCTGGGGGCTTACCGAAGGGCAAATCCAGCAATTGGCCAAGCAGAAAAAAACGACGACAACTACTACTTTTTATAGTCCGGCATCAGGTTTCCTGACCAACCTGGAAATTCAGGAGGGAGATTACATCGAGGAGGGAAGCACGGTCATCAAACTGGCTGACCTATCTACTTTGTGGGCAGAAGCGCAAGTGTACACGACACAACTCGCTGCCCTGGATCGCCACAGCATCGCTACCGTGCAACTTCCCGATTTGGATGACCGGGAAATACCAGGAAAGATCGAATTCATCAATCCCGAAATCAACCCGGATACGCGCATCAACCTGATCCGGGTGTCAATTCCCAATCCTGGCAATCAGCTCAAACCGGGTATGCCAGCTTATGTATTGCTGAAAAGCCCGGCGCGCAAATCGCTGTCGCTACCGATTGATGCGGTCCTTCGTGATGGCAAAGGCGCCACAGTATGGATCAAAACAACCAATCATTCATTTAAAAGTGTAATGGTGCAAACGGGCATGGAAAGTGATGATCGAATCGAGATCATCTCTGGCTTGAAATCAGGAGATGTGGTGGTGATTGCAGGCGCTTATTTGTTGCAGAGCGAGTACATTTTCAAAAAAGGAGCCAATCCAATGGAAGGACATGACATGGGGAAGATGTGAGCAAACTGCGTCACAAAAATGTGTGAATCTTGCAATTTATAGCTGAAACTTTGTAAGGTGTCGAGGGTAAAAAGTGCTTACTTTTATTGTGCCAATTACAAAAAAGCAATAGCAGGGTGAAACCCAAAAGAATATCCTCATATGGTTAACGTAAACAAAAAAGAGGCAAATACACTGGATATTCCCATCTGGGCCTCCCCGGATGAGGTGTTGTTTACCCATGTGGGAGCAGATATCGAGCAAGGCTTATCTGTAGCAGAAGCAGCTACTCGACTGGAGGCTTATGGGCCAAACAGCATCGTCCAAGACAAAGAAATACCGGCGTGGAAACTCTTTCTAAGGCAATTTAAAAGTCCCCTGGTTGTCCTCCTGGTCATCGCGGCTGGTGCATCATTTGGTTTTCAGGAATGGCTGGACGGGATCGCCATTTTGACCGTGGTTATTCTGAACGCCATCATCGGTTTTTACATGGAATTTCAGGCAGGACGCAGCATGGCTGCCCTGAAAAAAATGGTTGCTGTTTCGGCCAAAACGTTCCGTGGAGGCAGTTTGAAGGAAATCAGCATCGAAATGCTGGTGCCCGGGGATGTGATTTACCTGGAAGCTGGTGACATGACCCCTGCCGATGCCCGACTCTTCAACAGCTCCCAACTGCAAGTGGACGAGGCTTCACTCACGGGTGAAAGTGTTCCCGTGGAAAAAGCGCCTGCAGTACTGCCTGCTGACACGCCGCTGGCTGAACAATCCAACCTGCTTTTTAAAGGAACCTTTGTCACCAAGGGCAACGGCAAGGCAGTGGTCGTCGGAACAGGCATGAACACCGAACTAGGAAAAATCGCCCATCTCATTGGCAGCTCCGAACAGGCTGCCACCCCTCTGGAAAAGAAACTGGAAGCGTTCAGCAGTCGCCTCCTCAAAATTTCCATTGGCCTGGTGGTCGTTATTTTTGCTGCGGGTGTCATTGGTGGAAAGCCAATTTTAGAAATGTTCCAAACCACCATCGCCTTGGCTGTAGCCGCCGTCCCCGAAGGTTTGTCCATCGTGGCAACCTTAGCGCTGGCACAGGGAATGCTCAAATTGGCCCGCCATAAAGTAATTGTCCGCAAACTTGCGGCAGTGGAAACCCTGGGAGGAACCACCGTGATTTGCACCGACAAAACCGGTACGCTTACTCAAAACAAATTGGAAGTCGAAGCCTTGGCTACCCCGGGAGGCACCTGGGCAAAAAGTGCCGATGCTGCCGATGTACCCCTCGGTCATTTGCCGGAGATTGAATATCGTCGCCTCCTCCAGATTGCCATTTTGTGCAACAATTCAGCGATTCACGCTCAGAAAAGGAAAATTAAAGAAATTGGCGACCCGCTTGAAACGGGTTTGCTCAAATTCGCGCGCCGATTAGGCGAAGACATCCACGAGCTTCGACAAAAATCCCCCAAACTATCGGAAATGCCCTTTAGTTCCGAAACCAAAATCATGGCCACCTTGCACGAGACCCCGGAAGGCAAGTTGGTTTTTGCCAAAGGCGCAGCAGAAGACTTATTAGACTGTTGTTCCTTTCTACTCGATGGAGATAAAAATACTCCGCTGAGTCCCAAGCTTCGGAAGGCTTGGCTTGCCGAAGCGGAAAAAATGGCTTCATCGGGATTGAAAGTCATCGCGGGTGCTTTTAAACCAGACGCAAAACCTGGACAAGAACTGGCTGAAAACCTGACTTTTGTAGGGCTTTTTGGTTTAATTGACCCACCCAGAAGAGAAATCCCTGCGGCCATCAGGCACTGCCGGGAGGCTGGAATTGAGGTGGTGATGGTCACTGGCGATCACCCTGCTACCGCAAAAGCCATCGGCAGGCAGTTGGGCATCATTGATGCGGATGAAACCGATGTGGTGTTGGGAAAAGAAATGCCCGATTTCGAAAAACTCAGCGCAGCGGATAAATCGCGTTGGGCTGCCGCCAAAATATTTGCCCGCGTTAGCCCCAAGCAGAAACTAGATTTGATCCGGGTTTTTCAAGAGCGCAAGGCCATTGTAGGCATGACTGGCGACGGCGTGAACGATGCCCCCGCGCTCAAAAAAGCCGACATTGGCATTGCCATGGGCAAACGCGGCACCCAGGTGGCGCAAGATGTAGCCGACATGGTGCTGCGCGACGACAGTTTTGCCAGCATTGTAGTGGCCATCCGCCAGGGGCGGATCATTTTTGACAACATCCGCAAGTTTGTCATTTATCTTTTGTCCTGCAACCTGAGTGAGCTGGCGATCATCGCCATTGTATCCATGTTGCTGCTGGATTTTCAATTGAAACCCCTGCAAATCCTGTTCATCAACCTGGTCACCGATGTGTTGCCCGCGCTGGCCTTGGGCGTTACGCCTGGCGGCCTCAATGTAATGAAGCAGAAGCCCCGCGATGTGAACGAACCCATCATTGACCAATCACGGTGGTGGCGCATTTTTTTCTATGCCGGGGTGATCACCGCCACGACCATCGGAGCAGTGTATTTCAGTCATTACGTCATTCATGTCTGGGAGGATTGGAATCCTGCGCTTTACAACAATATCCTGTTTTTTACCCTGATTTTCGCCCAGTTGTTCCATGTGTTCAATATGGGTTCGATGACGCTACCGTTTTGGCGCACCGAGGTAGTACGCAATCGCTACGTCTGGTTTGCGGTGGGGGGCTGTATCCTCATCGTAGCTCTGTTGGACCAAATTCCCCTGGTGCGTAAGGCCCTTTCCATTGTGCACATGTCGCTTGCAGATTGGGCACTGAGCATTGGAGCAGGATTGCTGGCAATGGTGGTCATCCGGCTGGGCCGGAATTTGAAGTTTTTTCAAAAGGAACAAGAATCTCCGAAAACTGAAACCCATGAATAGGAAAAAATTCTTAGGCGTTGCTGGCGGGGCTGTAGTGGTGGTTGCTGGCGGCTATTACCTGCAAAGTGACAAAAGCAACTTCGTCAGAGCAGATCTTGAGGGAAGTTTTCCTAAAAAAATTCCCCTTGCCGCTGATGAAAAGAACATCCTGTTTCTGGCCTCCTTGGCACCCAGCGGACACAACACCCAACCTTGGTTTGTACAATACCTTGAACCATACCATTGGATCATCGGCAATGACAAAAGCAAATGGCTTCCTGGGGTTGATCCCACGCAAAGAGAAACGATGCTGTCGATTGGGGCATTTACCCAAAATCTGGAGTATGCCGCAAGCAACCTGGGCTACCAGTGTGAATTCACCATTTTAGCCGGCAACAACCAGGATGAACACGTCCTATCCGTAAAATTGACTAAAGGAACCAATGCACCCAAATACAACATTGAAAAAATAAAACAGCGCAGAACCATCCGGTCAAATTACCAAAGTGAGGTACTCAGGAAATCAGACATTGATGCGCTGATGGCAGGAGAGCAGGATGCCTTTCATTGGCTACCCAATACCTCGAAAGAGCACCAATACCTGAATGAGCAAACGATTGAAGCCAACCGGATTCAATCCTATCGGGATGCTGCACAAAGCGAATTGGCCAATTGGATTCGGTTTTCCAGCAAAGATGCCGAAAAACATGGTGATGGGCTGACTACCGCAAGTATGGAAATAACGGGAGTTCCAGCCTGGGTTTTGCGGAATTTTTATGGAAAATCGAGCGTAATGAAAAAAAACTTCCGGGAGCAAAGTATTGATACTGCACGCAAACAAGTCTCGCAATCTGCTGGCTGGTTGTTGATTACGAGCAAAGACAATGCCGTAGCCACCCTGCTCGATACAGGTCGTCGCCTGCAAAAGCTGTGGCTAAACATTCGAGAGAAAGGAATCGCCATTCACCCGATGACCCAGATATTGGAAGAAACGACTACGCACAAGGAACTCAATTCAGCTATTGGCATCAACGACCCCGTACAGTTTATTTTGCGAACCGGATATGTAAAAACGTACCCGCAACCGGTTTCCCTGCGTAGGGAGGTTGATGGGTTTGTACGGATGTAAGGAACAGTGAATAAATAGAGCCAAATGGAAACAATCAAATCAACAATTCAAATTCTTGCAACTGTTTTAGGCGGTTTGGGAGCCCTGATGAGCATTTTGATTTTCCTTCGTTTACATTGGCCTGCACCAGTTTTGTGGCTATTAAAGCTATTCGTTAGCGCCATATCACCTTTTCTTTTCCTTATCGGTGTATTGACCGCCATGGTGGGGCTGACAACGGGTTCTATTTTCCTTGGTTTGATTGGCATCTATGACGGCTTATTTTTTTTTACATACATCCTTAGCGTTACCCGTCCGCCTGATGTATCCAGTGGTTTTGTGCAGGCTTTCGGTTTGAATTGGGAAGAACGCATCAGTGGCGAACAAAAAAAATACTTTCTCCCAAGACGAACCGTCATAAGTTTACCCGCCGTTCCGATTCCACGTTTCGAACAAGACATTTCATTTGCAACCATTCCTGGCACCGACCGAAAACTTTTGTGTGATGTTTGGCAACCCAATGCAACGGTCACTCCTTCTGGTTTGGCTTTTATATATCTGCATGGTAGCGCGTGGGCCCTGCTCGATAAAGATGTCGGTACACGTCCGTTTTTTAGACATTTGGCTGCCCAAGGTCATGTGATTATGGACGTGGCTTATCGCCTTGCTCATGAGACGGACATGATGGGAATGGTAAACGATGTAAAGCGGGCAATAGTGTGGATGAAAGAAAATTCACACACTTACGGATTAAATCCCCAGACAATTGTAGTGGGTGGCGGTTCTGCCGGAGGCCATCTTGCCATGCTTGCAGCCTATACTGCCAACAACCCGCAGTTTACACCAAAGGAATTGGAAGGAAAGGACATCAGCGTTTGCGGGGTTGTTTCCCTCTATGGCCCAACCGATTTAAAGGCCATGTACTACCACACTAACCAGCAGTTTACCACCCGCTTAAATACCGGGTCGGCCAAAAAAGCTGCACCTCAAATGCCCGAATGGCTGATTAAAACCATGGGGAAAGCATACTATCGCTTTAACTTTGATAAAGACTTTGCAAATGCAGGCGTTTTTGCGGTTCTTCTTGGTGGGCACCCGGATGAGTGCCCTAAACCATATGCACTTTTCTCTCCTATCACGCATGTACATGCTGGCTGTCCTGCGACCATCCTAATCCAAGGCGATCATGACCTGATGGCGGATGTAAAAACAACTCGCTTTTTGCGCACGCGTCTGGCAGAAGAAAAAGTGCCAACGGTCATGCATATTTTACCACAGACAGACCATGCATTTGACCTGATATTGCCCAAAATATCTCCATCAGCACATTCCGCAATTTATGATGTGGAACGATTCCTGGCTTCACAAATTAACAACGTTGAGCAGCCAGCAGAGATTGAAAAATATCAATTGTAACAATAAAACTTATTGACATCATGAAAAAAGTACTCATTATCAATGGGCATCCAGACAAAGAAAGCTTCTGTTTTGCACTTGCCAAAAGTTACCAAAAAGGCGCCGATTCGGCTGGTGCCGATTGCACGCTGGTTCATTTGATTGATTTGGACTTCAATCCAATTTTGAATTTTGGTTACCGAAAAATCTCTGAACTTGAGCCAGATTTATTGAAAATGCAACAAGAAATCAAAGCAGCAGACCATTTGGTATGGGTATACCCCAATTGGTGGTCAACCTTGCCGGCCCTCCTGAAAGGCTTTATTGATCGGATTTTGGTGCCAGGTTTTGCGTTCAAATACCGGGATAATTCTCCATTTTGGGATAAATTATTGATCGGAAAAACCGCTAGGCTCATCGTGACCATGGATACGCCAAAATGGTACTATTGGTTGATCAATAAAAATGCCGGGCACAATGCGATGAAGATAGGGGTGTTGGAATTTTGTGGGATAAAACCCGTTAAGATTAGCGCTTTTGCACCCATCAAGTCATCAACCGCTGAGAAGAGAAAACAATGGTTGGAAGAGGTAGAGCAATTGGGAAAGGAACAGCTGTAAGCAATGGATGATAGAATAAGATCGGGGTTTAAATTGGTGAAATTATACATGGCCGCCGCCAAACTCAAAAGCGTTAACCAGTATCGCCTGATTATGCCAAAGTACCGTTATTTGCACCGCAATTTCTGATTGCAACTAATGTGGGAATCATGTAACTCATTTCAATAATTGTACAAGACTTTAGGCATCAATAGCGCTCACCTTTGCAGCGTTGTAACCATTCAGTTGCAGCATCAAATTACCTCAAAATGAAAACCAATCAAGAATTACAGACAGACGTTCAAAATGCCATCAAATGGGAACCACTATTGAATGCCGCAGAAATTGGTGTTACGGCCAAAGACGGTGTTGTTTCTTTGACAGGTGTAGTAGACAGCTATCTAAAAAAATTGGAAGCCGAAAATGCGGCGAAGAAAGTGATTGGCGTGAAAGCTTTGGTTGAAAAAATTGAAGTGAAATTTCCAAGTGCTTGGTCAAAAAGCAATGTAGAAATTGCCAACGAAGTTTTAGCTGCTTTGGAAGCTAACTGGTCAGTTCCCAAAGATAAAGTAACCGTAAAAGTGGAAGATGGTTGGGTTACGTTAGAGGGTGAATTGCCTTGGAATTACCAAAAAGAAGCTGCAAAAAGTGCAGTACATTATCTTACTGGTGTCAAAGGGGTAACCAACAACATCAAAATCAAATCGGAAAGCCACGACGCGATTGAAAAACATGATGTTGAAAATGCAATTGGCAGAAGTTGGGCAGTAGATGATTCTGATATTCATGTAGAAGTATCGGGAACAACTGTAACCCTAAGCTGAACAGTAGATTCTTGGTACCAAAAAGAAGAAGCAGGCCGCATCGCATGGAATACTCCTGGAATCTGGCATGTGAAAAACGAATTGGTCGTGGATTATTACTATGAATTGGTTTAGTTGACAAATAAACTTTAAACGGTGGAAGAAAACCTCCACCGTTTAAAATTAAATTTTCGTATGAAAAATGGAAATACAATGGTCGCTATGTATAGCAGCCATGACGAAGCTGAAAATGCTGTCAAAAAGTTGCAAAAAAGCGGCTACGACATGAAAAACCTTTCTATTGTTGGAAAGGATTACCACACGGACGAAAGTGTTGTAGGCTACTACAATACAGGCGACCGGATGAAACAATGGGGCGCAAATGGTGCCTTTTGGGGCAGTATCTGGGGCTTATTGCTCGGTTCTGCTTTTTTTATGATCCCAGGTTTGGGGCCTATCCTTGTCGCGGGGTCTTTTGTATCGGCTTTGGTGGGCGCATTGGAAGGTGCGGTTGTTTTGGGCAGCATCAGTGCGCTTGGCGCAGCCTTAGCCAGTATCGGGATTCCAGAAAACAGCATCGTGGAATATGAGACCGAAATCAAAGCTGGCAAATTCATGCTCCTTGCCAATGGTACGGAAGCAGAACTGGCCAAAGCAAGAGAAGTTTTGGGCGTAAAAGCCAAAGCAATGGCTTCATAGTGAATGAAATCTTTAAACAGTGGGAGCTTAGGGGCGATAAAAAAATAAGTGATCATTTTGCCAGAGGATTAGATGAGTAAACGTTCCATTTTAAGTGTCTTATCTAATCCTCTGGCTCAGGAAAAATGATCACTTATTTTTGCCCCACTACTTATTGCTTCCACTGTTTTTTTGTGCCTCAAATCAAAATGCCCATACAATGAAAACAACTATCCTATTCTGCATTTTTTTAGTTTGCATCACAACCAATTTATTCGCGCAAAGCGACACTTCCGCTGGCACCTTTTGGCACCCCAATCCCCCGAACTACACCGTGAAACATGCCATCGAAATTGAAAGCCTTGTGCCCATGTTTTTCTCTGGCGGTTACCATGCAGCCATTGGCTATCGGTATAAAAGATTCAGGGTGAGGGCAAGCATCATCAATGGCGGCACTTATAATGCGGAAACTGCCGGAATCAACAATGATTCAAAAAATTTCAAAAGATATTACACTACCTCACCTGGGGTTTTCTTTGGGTATAATTTGTGGAAAAACCTGGAACTGTATTCTTATTTGGAGTTCCATACCTTTAGAATTACCCAAGTAAGTAGTGGTTTGCAACAGGATTTAAAAAGTACCGATACAGGTCTAGGTTTGAGCTATCAGTTTTTTTATTGGTCGCGTTTTTTACATTCAACCCGGGGTGCACCTTTATGTGCGTGGAAACAACAGTGTGAATTTTGGCGAAGTTGAATACAATATTCCTAACCAAGATGTTTCACCAGTTGTTCGATTGGGGTTCAGGTTGTGGAAAAAATACTGATGAATGTAGATTCCAAACTTACCGCGATCAAAATTGTCCACACCCTCATTTGGGCTTTTTTCAATGTGGTAATATTCTACATGGCTTATGCAGTCATCGTGAACAAAATTGACAACTTCGTTTGGATCGGTATTGCACTTATCCTAATGGAAGGGATGGTACTACTGATGTTCAAAAGAATGTGCCCGCTTACCATTATGGCACGTAGATATTCTGATTCAGAGAAGGATAATTTTGATATTTATCTGCCCAATTGGTTGGCAAAATACAACAAGTTGATTTACACAACTTTTTTTATCCTCATTGTTTGTGGCATCATGTATAGACTGTTAACCCAACACTCATGAAACCATTTTCTATACAATCAATCCTACAAAAAGGAGGGCGAATTATGCTGATTGTACTTCCAATCTTATTCACCTGCCTATTCATTCTTGTAGGCGTGCTGTGGATCATGAGCCCCGGAAAACCAGAACCTTTTTTGGATGAAAACGGAAACCTGTTGACGGGAAGCATTTCTGAAAAAATCCATGTCAAAATAAATGGTGTAAAACAGGGTATGTTCATCAAGAGCAAAGATTCAACCCATCCAGTATTGCTTTACCTGCACGGTGGTCTGCCTGATTATTTCCTAACCCAAAAGTACCCTACGGGTCTTGAAGACTATTTCACCGTGGTTTGGTGGGAACAACGCGGTTCGGGGCTTTCTTACCATGCCAACATTCCACCCGAGTCATTGACGCTGGAGCAAATGATATCCGATACCAAGGAGGTAACGAATTACCTACGCAGGCGCTTTGGAAAGGAAAAAATTTACCTCATGGCACATTCAGGAGGAACCTTTATTGGCATACAAGTGGCTGCGCAATTGCCTGAATTGTACCACGCCTACATTGGTGTGGCTCAAATGTCGGATCAGCTTAAATCTGAAAGCCTTGCCTACGCCTATATGCTTAAGCAGTTTAAAGCGCGGGGAAACAAAAAAATGGTCAGAAAATTGGAGGCAGCACCAGTCACGCTGACGGATGGTGTACCGGATGCCTACCTTTCCTTGCGAGATAAGGCCATGCACAGCCTTGGCATAGGAACTACCCATGACATGCATTCAATATTGACCGGTATTTTTTTACCCTCCCTTACCTGTCGCGAGTACACGTTGATGGAAAAGATCAACATGTGGCGTGGCAAATCCCGCGCTGGCATTAGCTTACTGTGGGATACGATGCTGGTCACGGATATGGCCAAACAAGTTCCAGCGCTGGATATTCCGGTTTATTTTTTTCATGGCAGCTATGATTACACGGTATCTTACGATTTGGCAAAGGACTATTTTGAGCACCTAAAAGCCCCCATAAAGGGTTTTTACACCTTTCGACATTCCGCGCACAGCCCCTTGTTTGAAGAACCGGAAAGAATGCGACAGATTTTCCAGGAGGATGTATTCGAGGGGAAGAACAAGCTCGCAGATGTAAAATAGGTAATTTTCTGTCAATCTGAATATTAACCCAACAATCATGAAGTCAAAAACCGCAAAAAATATCCACCTTTTCCTCCTGGCATTTCTCGGATTGGGTGCCATCGGAGGCGGTGGCGCATTGATTGTTTCTCCATCTGGCAAATTGCTGGGGGGATTGCCTTTGTCCATTTTGGCGAGGTCGCCTTTCGAGAATTTTTTCATACCTGGCATCATTTTGTTCCTAGTTTTGGGGCTTTTTCCCAGTTTGCTGGTCTTTGCGTTGTTGAAAAAACCAAACTCGCGATTGGCTGAACGTTTTAATTTCTTCAAAGACATGCACTGGGCCTGGTCATTCAGTATTTATGTCGCTTTTGCCCTCATCATCTGGATACAAGTTGAAACCATCTATGTACAAAGTGTAAGCTGGTTGCAAACCTTTTATATGTTGTATGCCATCCCACTCATCTTTGTTGCCGTGTTGCCACAGGTGCGAATTTTTTATAAAAAGGAATAGACTTATGGATAAGCAAATACCCGAAAATAAGTCACCTATCAAGTTCTTCCTGTTGGTCCTTGCACTTTCTATCCCATTTTGGATATTGGCTGCGCTCACCAGAGATTTAACCAAAATACTACCCATCAAACTCCCCATCAGCGCATTGATGGCCATCTGCCCCATGTTGGCGGCGATGATCCTTGTTTACCGTGCAAGAAAAACCCAGGGCCTTAAAGCACTTTTGCAACGAACCTTCGACTTTAAAAGAATCAAGGACAAAAAATGGTATCTCCCCATTGTTTTTTTGATGCCTTGCATAGCCGCGCTTTCTTATGGCTGTATGAAAATGAGCGGAGCGGTACCAAGCGAACCCAAAACATCGCTATTAACAGTTTTCATTTTTTTCTTTGTCTATTTTATTGGCGCCATTGGCGAAGAGCTGGGTTGGAGCGGCTATGTTATTGAGCCTTTGCAAAACCGGTATGGCGCATTAAAAGCAAGCATCTTATTGGGATTTTTGTGGGCAATCTGGCACATCATCCCCTGGAGTCAAACCCACCAAACCCCCGTTTGGATCATCTGGCAAAGCCTGGGCACCGTTTTTTTGCGGGTCATTATGGTCTGGATATTCAACAATAATGGCAAAAGTGTTTTTGCAATGGTGCTTTTTCACACCATGATCAACCTCAGTCCCTATCTCATCCCCAATTATGGTGCACACTATGATCCAGTTGTATTTAGTATTTTGTTGGGTATCACCGCAATCGCGATATCCTGTTTATGGGACTCAAAAACCTTAGCTGGCAATAAAAATGCGTGAATCCTACAATTCTTCCCTACAATTGTATAGCACTTCTCCTTTCTCAATCCGCTACCTTGATGTTCTAAAACAGGTAAAAATTTATGAAAAAGACAAAAAAAGCAGCGACCAAAAAGGCACTTTCTCCTGCTAAAAAAAAGATTGCAGAAGTAATGCATGAATTTAAAGAAGGTGAATTGCACTCCGGCAAAAGCGACACCATCGTCACCGATCGCAAACAGGCGATTGCTATTGCACTCAGCGAAGCCGATGAAGTAGAAGCCGAAACCCCTAAAAAGCCGGATTGAGCGCATGGCTTTAATTTGGGGCAGACGAACTGTAAAACAGCCCCAAATTGCCCATAAAATGGTTGCTAGCGATTCAATTTATTCAATTTTTTTCGGCACTCTTTTGTATCCTTGCTATAAAAAAGAATGGGCTATCCCACGTTTAAAGAAGCCTTTCATGTCTGGCTCAAAGTAGCACTCTACAGCTTTGGTGGCCCTGCCGGGCAAATCGCCGTGATGCACAAATACATCGTAGAAGAAAAAAAATGGCTGGGTGAAAACCGCTTCCTGCACGCCCTCAATTACTGCATGTTGCTGCCTGGGCCGGAGGCGCAACAGTTGGCTACTTACATCGGTTGGTTGATGCACAAAACCCGGGGTGGCCTCATGGCTGGTGGATTGTTTGTGTTGCCGGGCTTTTTGTCCATTCTGCTTTTGAGCATTTTGTACGCCCTGTGGAAAGATTTGACGTTTGTGCAAGGCATTTTTTATGGCATCAAGCCAGCCGTGCTAGCAGTGGTAGTAGGCGCGGTGATCAAAATCGGCAAACGCGCCCTAAAGAACGAAGTCATGCTGGGCATTGCGGTACTGGCGTTCATTGCCATCTTCTTTTTCAAAATCTCTTTTCCCTACATCGTAATTGCGGCAGGACTCCTCGGCTACTTTGGCGGCAGAATTTGGGAAGAAAAATTCTACGTCATCAAAGGCCATACCGATAAAACGGGTAGCGAGGAAGGGTTAATCGATTCCACTATCCAGTCTGAAAAGCCCAAGTTGTCAAAAATCTTACGGGTAGCCTTATTCTGGCTGGCTTTGTGGTTGTTGCCAGTAGCTGGATTGCTGCTGTGGTTGGGTTCCGAGAATGTGTTCACCCAAGAGGCCCTGTTTTTTAGCCAATCGGCCATTGTCACTTTTGGCGGTGCCTACTCTGTCCTGGCCTATATCTCTCAAAAAGCAGTGGAAACCTATGCCTGGGTGCAACCCGGCGAAATGCTCGATGGATTGGGCATGGCCGAAACCACCCCAGGGCCGTTGATCCAGGTGGTGCAATTCGTGGGCTTCATGGGGGCATTTCGCAATGCGGGAACCCTCGATCCAATCTTGGCTGGCGTACTCGCCTCGGTACTGGTGACCTGGGTGACCTATCTGCCTTCCTTTCTGTTCATTTTTACTGGCGCACCGTATATTGAGTATCTGCGCGGCAATAAGTCGCTTAGTACGGTCTTATCTGGCATCACCGCAGCGGTGGTGGGCGTGATTCTTAACCTGGGCATCTGGTTCAGTTTGCATACCTTGTTTAGTAAGGTAGACGAAGTGCAGGCCGGGCCATTGCACCTTCCATTGCCCGTTTGGAATACAGTAGAGTGGGGGGCAGTATTCATTACTTTGGCCGCCCTGTTCTTTTCTTTTCGCTTAAAATGGGACATGCTGCGCACCATCGGCGTGTGCATCGTTCTGGGACTGATCTTCAAATTTTTTATCCTTTAAAATAGCCCAGCATTATTACCTGAAGTACCGCAACAAACGCGCCGATTTTGTGGACAATTTGTTCGGCATTTTGGACTGGGATAATGTGGCGCAGCGGTACAACACGGGGTTGAAGTTGCTGAAGTGATTCACTTTACGCAATCCCTTTAACAAAAGACGCTTTGCTTCGTATTTAGGCGGTAACCATTAACCACATTTAACATCTTGTAACCGCCCGTTTCAACGGGTGGCCTTAACCCCCGACTAAAGTCGAGGGTTACAATATGTTAGATGTATTTGAGCTATAAATCCTCGAACTTAGGTTGATTAAAAACCAACGGATAAGGTCAAAAATCAGATCATAGAATTAGCCTTAAAGCATTGACTATTTTGAGAATAAGAATCGATCAGTTCTAACCAGAACTGCTAAAGTGAAGCTTCGCTACCACGACGGCGTTTTGCGCTTCGCGCTTTTACGCCTTCGGCGTGGAGCGGCATTAATTAGGAGAACGGATGAACGGGTTAGAGCGGATTTGAACGGATAAATTTGTGCTCAACGCTTGCCATCCAACAACTTCACCACGGCTTCATCCCCTGTCAACGCACTGTCAGGCAGCGGATATTTTTCATTAAACACCTTCAAATCTGCCTCGGTCAAGACCGTATTCCCCGTCTCATCAAACTTCCCATCTTTCAATACCACCGCCGTGTTCAAATTCAAGTGTTTCGCCAAAAAAGCATACGCAGCCTGGCGTTTGGACGCATTGTAATCGTGTTTTTCCTGAGGGAAATGCACGTTTTCGACGTTAGCTGCGCTGTTGTAAAATCCGTAAATCCTTTGCACAAACGGGTATTCAAACTCGGGCGTGTTTTTGGTCCAATCATCGCCATCTGAAATGAGAAGCATGGGTTTAGGCGCAAACAGCGCCGCAATCTCTAGGTTGGAGGTGATGTGGGTAGGACGTTTGTGCACGGGCATGCCACTTTCACAAGTACAGCCCCCAAAAAAATGACCCGATACCATGACCACGGGCACCGACACTTTGATGCGCTCGTCCAGCGCAGCCAGCATAAAGGTTTGGGTGCCGCCACCCGATTCTCCGCTCATGGCCACGCGGTTTTTGTCCACATGAGGTTGGGAAAGTAGAAAATTGAGGACATAGGTGCTGTTGATGATTTGGAGCTTCAGCGCCTTTTCAATTTTGTGTGTGCAGTATTTGGAGTCGCCATACCCGATCATATCGTACGCAAACACCACGGCGCCCATGCGTGCGAGCGTCGCGCAACGCTGCTGGACGTATTCCTTGTAACGGGGTTCAGGGCCGTGGCCATGGGGCGCAAGAATAGCGGCCAATTTGCCTTTCGTATGAAGGGGCGTGTACAAGTTGCCGGTCACATAAATACCTGGTAGGGATTGAAACGAAACGTTTTCCACCGCATAGCCATCCAATACTCTACGGCTATGGATCGTGATGTGTTTGGGCTTTTTATGGCTCAGTTGTTTGATTTCAGCACCATCAAAAATGCCTTGCCGAATCAGTTGCGCCCGTTTTTCCCAGCTGGCTTGGTCCTTGTACTGTGCTGCTACCGCCTTGTGTAACTCCACGGCTTGGGCTTCGGCATAAAAACTCCCCTGGCAAAGCTCGGGCTTTTCGGGATTGAATTGGGCGAAGAGGGTACTGGTGCCAATGGCTAAAAGAAAAGTGAGCAAGGCTTGATGTTTCATCTTAGGTGTTTTTTAGCATGACTTCTACAAGGTGCATTTACCCCTCAAACTTAACCTTCTTATAAATGTCTGCCAATAAAACGGGGTTGTTTTCTATGGAATTAAAGGAAACTAAACGGCTTGCCTGCGCATTCCGGGAGTATGTGGGTGCATGAAAATGCGTTGTGCATGATCCCACCACCAGCGGCCATCCCAAAATTCTGAGCTGTGCGCCGTTTCAATGTCTTGAGCATGTCCAACCCGCAGGTAACCCCTGTTGTGCAGTGGGTTATAAGGGATGCCTTCACGCAATACTTCTAAAAAAACCTTGTGAAAAGAACGATGGAACAGCGGGTGGAATTCAAAAATTTTCAAGGATTTGTTCCAGGAAAAATCAGCAGTCAGCTGACGATCCTGCCAGGTTTGACCTGCACGTGTACCCGTGATCAGCAACATTTCTCCCTGTAAAATGGGTTGTAGGTTGGCTACAGCTGAATTGGCTGAAAGTGGATTTGACCCATACCTGGGTTAATGTATTCATGTCCTTGCAGTTTTTTGTTCAACACCGTTGATGTTAGCAAAGATAATGGTATAATTTTAAAAGTCTAGTAATTCGATAGGGTTTTTGGAAAAATATTTTACAAACTCCTTTTTCGTCGATTGGGCATTTTGTTCAGCCTTTTTTAAGAATTGTCGAATGCCTTACAAAAAGAGCTACTGAATTAAAAATGGGTCACTTGTTCACCAAAAATGGAAAAAAAATAAGGTACTGTACATCAGTAGTCAATTGTGGCTATTCTGGCTTTTTTATTCAACATAGCAAGGTAAACCCCGTTTACATTCCTGATTTCATACTTCCTAACTTATCAACCAAAATGAATCCAATTATGAAAACCAAATTTTTTGAGTTCCCATTCCGTAGTTTAATGATGACCCTACTAAGTGTATTTGCCTTGGCATTGACCACTTCTTGTGAAAAAGACGATGATGACAATGCCAGTACAAAAACCATCACGCAAACAGTAGTTGATGGGGCAGACTTTACCTTGTTGGAGGCAGCTGTAGTGCGTGCTGGATTAGCAGATGCTTTGGCAGCCGGTAGCTTGACTGTATTTGCGCCAACCGATGCCGCGTTCAAGGCAGCGGGATTTGCAGATGTTGCAGCCATCAACGCTACCCCAGTAGCTACTTTGACCGCAGTATTGCAGTACCATGTGATTGGAAGCAAAGTGATTTCAAGTGCAATCGCAACTGCCGACAACCAGGCTACTAAAATGTTGAGCAACGTAGATGCTTACATTACCAAGAATGCTGCGGGGGTATCCATCAATGGTGCTAAGGTAACCCAAGCTGACATCAGTGCATCCAATGGGGTCATCCACGTCATTGACGCGGTGCTACTGCCTCCATCGGTAAACATTGTCGGATTGGCTTCGGCAAACTCAAATTTCAGCTATTTGGTAGCAGCAGTGACTCGTGCGGGCTCAGGAGTAGTAAACGCGCTTAACGCAGCGGGACCATTGACCGTATTTGCACCAACCAATGCTGCATTCCAAGCAGCTGGATTTCCAACCATCGCGTCTATTCAAGCAGCTGATCCAGCAGTACTGGCCAACATTCTGACTTACCACGTGGTGGCTGCGCGGGCATTTTCTACCAACCTCACCAATGGCGCAGAGCTGACTACTGCTCAAAGTGGTAAGCTGAAAGTGACCATCAGCGGCAATGCGGTGAGTGTATTGGGTAAAGGCAATGGAACCAATGCCTCAAATGTAACCATCGCGAATTTGTTGGCTACAAACGGGGTTGTGCATGCGATTGATCGTGTATTGTTGCCATAACCAATTGTAGAAATGCTCTTATTAGAGTACAAAGGCCAGCTTAATTGCAGAGGCTGGCCTTTGTTTTTGGGAATGTAAAAATTGTAGTGCTTAGTTACATTTTCAGTGTAAAATTCTGACATCATTTATGTGAAAAAAATATTATTTCAAATTGTTAAACATTTTTAAATTATTTTTGTCTTATACCCAATTGCATTAGTAAAAATATGAAACAGCATTTCGATTGCATTATTGCAGGGGGAGGTTGTGCTGGGTTAAGTTTGGCGTACCATCTGGTGAGTCAGGGTTACTCAGGCGACGTCCTAATCCTGGATCGAGAACGGAAATCGGACAACGATCGCACTTGGTGTTGGTGGAGTAAAGCACCAACACCCTTCGATGCAATACTTACCCATGCATGGCACAACCTGGCTTTCTCAGATGCGTTGGGATCTTTTACATCCCCAATTGCACCCTACCGTTATTGCTTACTTCGCGCCGGAGATTTCTACTCTTTTGTATATGCGCAATTGGAGAAACATCCCCAAATATCCTTCCTTCAAGCTGATGTTGAATCAATCGAGGATGGAGAAACTGGCGCAATTGTTTATGCTGACGGGACTCATTTTTCAGCGGAATGGGTTTTTTCCAGCATCCTGAACCTGAAAGGGGGGCAGTCAGCGAGAAAATCTGGCCTTCTACAACATTTCATGGGCTGGTGGATTGACGTTGACGAAGACCGGTTTGATTCAAGCTCAGCTGTTTTGATGGATTTTCGGGTAGAGCAAAAAAACACTACTCGTTTCATGTACTTGTTGCCGATCACAAAAAGAAGAGCACTAGTAGAGTTTACTGTTTTTTCAGAGAACGTGCTCTCTCAGCATACCTACGAACTAGCCTTGCAGCAATATATTCGAGATGTTTTGCACATTGATCACTATCGCATTGATGAGGTTGAATTTGGCGTCATTCCAATGCAATTGCAAACAGCGCAAAGAAGAAATGCTGCTAGCCATGTTATCGCAATAGGAACGCCAGGAGGAGCAGTTAAGCCCTCCACGGGATACGCCTTTGCACGCATCCAGGAACAAACCGAGCAAATTGCCCGTCAGTTGGTACGTAATTTACAACCAGTTGCCCAGCTTCGCAGATCAAGTCGATTTGCACTATACGACCAATTGCTGCTTCAGATTTTAACTGAGAGGGGAGATTTGGCCGCAGGAATTTTCAGCCGCTTGTTTCGGAGAGTGCCTTTCCCCCTTGTTCTTAAGTTCTTAAATGAACAAACCTGGCTTGGAGAAGAAATTTCGATATTGGCAAGTTTGCCTGCACAGCCGTTCATCGGGGCATTGCTTGCAAAGACTTGGAATGTTACAGATCCTTTGATCACCCAACCCAAAATCGTCAAACCATGATCGCTCGTTACCCCCTTTTGTACTTTGGATTGCGACTGGTTAGCCTTTTGTTGGCGGTATTCGCGCTACTGTTGCCAGCGCTGGCAATACAAGCTGCGTTGTGGATAGCCCCGGTCATTATCCTGTTGTTGGGCGTCCCTCATGGAGCTGTTGATCATTTCATATTCAAATCCCTGCTGACAAAAGTTGAGGGCCCGCAAGCAATGCTGCGATTTTATGCAGTGTACCTGGGATCAATGATTTTATATGGCCTGATGTGGTGGTTCAATCCTTATCTAAGTTTAGTTGCATTTTTGCTGCTTTCCGCTTACCACTTTGGTCAGTCCAATTGGAACTATGTGTCTCTTTCGAAAATGGGACAAATTCCTGTCTATTTTTTACAAGGAGCATTCGTCCTGGGCGTTCCCATTTTATGGCATTTTGAGGATGCCAAGCCAATTATTCAGGCAGTTGTACCTTTGTTCGATCCCGTTGTTTCTCCTCAGTTGGTGGTATGGAGCGTTGCACTGCTGAGCCTCCTTAACCTGGGGATTATCGTCCTGCTTTGGTGGCAGGGTGTACTTACGGTTGTGCTGGCTAAAGCAGAAGCAATCAACCTGATCATTTTGCTTGCTTTGTTTTTATCAACCCCACTTTTGTTAGGCTTTGCGGTGTATTTTTCAGCCTGGCACGCACTTGGTTCGGTACTGGATCAGATTGCGTTTTTTCGCCTCAAGAAGCCCAATTATCAAATGCTGGATTACATCAAGCAAGCAGCGCCTTATAGTGTATTGGCCATTTTCGGGCTTGGTGTAATGGTATTGGCATCCACGCAGTTGCGCACAGCTGACGCATTGGGAATGTTGTTTGTTTTTTTATCCCTGGTTACGTTGCCACATATGTTACTCATCGACTTGTTGTACCACAAGTTTGAACCAAAATCAGAAAATTCAATCGTTCAGTGAAATATGCTTACAAGCATTGTTTTTATTTTTATTAAAAGTCCTGAACATTTTGAATAACAATACGTTAGGTATCAATCACAATTCTTCACAAACTTTTTTTTATCATGAATGCATTAGTAATTAACAATTTTCAGCCAATGTTTTTGGCTCAGTTACAGCCAGGAGACTACGTTGGGTTTACTTTCTTCATTGGTTCAATGGCCATGTTGGCAGCAACCGTCTTTTTCTTTGTTCAAATGACCAGAGTAGAAGGCAAATGGAAAGATTCCCTGTTGGTTTCTGCACTTATCACTGGGATTGCTGCAGCGCATTATTTCTACATGCGTAGTTTTTGGGCGGAGAACCAAACTTCACCAACCGAATTCCGCTACATCGACTGGATCCTTACAGTGCCGCTGATGTGCGTGGAGTTTTACCTCATTCTTAAGCCATATGGTGCCAAGCAAGGGCTGATGTGGCGCATGATTTTCTGGTCAGTATGGATGCTAGTGGCAGGTTACCTGGGCGAAACGGTATTCCGTAGCCAGTCTGCAATTTGGGGTGCTATCTCCACTATTGGCTACGCCGTTATTGCCTATGACATTTGGTTTGGTGGTGCACGCAAGTTGGCCAACAGTTCAGCTGATCCAAATCTACAAACGGCCATGCGTATTTTAGGTTGGTTTATTTTTGCAGGTTGGGCCATTTACCCAATTGGATACATGGCTATTGACGGTGGACTTTTGAGTGGCGTTCTTCCTTTAAAAGCGATGGACTTGATTTACAACATTGGTGATGCTGTGAATAAGATCGGCTTTGGTATGGTTATCTATAGCCTAGCAATTAGCAATCAAAAAGCGCAAGCGGCTTAATTTTTGTTGCTAAATTTACATCGGTCAAGGGGACTCAATTTCCCCATCGGGACAGGCTACAATAAAAATGCCTACCTTAGGATAAACCATAAAGTAGGCCAAATTGCATTAGTAATAATAAAGCCTGCAATTTAATTACTTTTTATGGCTAGTATGAGTGTTTAACATTTTTTTAGTACTGCGCTCATTCAACATGGCCAGCAGAGCGATTTATTAGGATGAGCTGTAAGGAAGAACTGTATTCCTTACAGCTCAATCACCAAAAGGATTCCATTATCCGAAAGCGCCTCAAACTCTACTTCGCCTGCCTCGGGCAACAACAAACCATCCTTGCGCTGCAACAGTCGATTTTGCACTTCAAAAGCGCCTTCAATCACAAATACAAAACAGGAGTGTGCCGGATTCTGAGGCATATAACTGGCATCGGTACGTCCACTGAATTTGCCAATTTTGCCCAGACATTGCCCCTTGCTGCATTTTACCGAGCACAATGCTTGTAAACTGTCAGGGTGAGCATCGAGATTAAAAGACCGAATCTGTGGTATGGTCATCGATTCCACAAACGGAACGGAAACGACAATGTGCAAGTAACTGACCAAATCCTCCACGTAGGGATTGCCAATCTGGTAAGTCATGCCCGCATTGACCTGTACCGATAAAATAGAACCAGCATCGAGGTAATGCGTTTGGTTGTTGTGCACAAATGCAATTCCTCCAACCAAAGGCAAGATTAATACCGTAGCGGAATGCTCCGCAAAGTGCGGCATTGAGGCTCCTCCGGCCAGGGTATCTTCATTGAAAACCCGCAAAGCCCCGGGGGCTTCGCGGTATGGGTGACGATAGGTTCCGTAATTGAAGGAATGCCAACTCCGGTACGAGGGTGATTGTGTTACACCACGTTGATCGGCCAGCATAAGTATGGTGCAAGATTCTTTAAGCATTGACGACGATGGTGTGGGTGAAAAATAAGCAGTATAAGAGTATAAGGCAAGCTGATACTGGTTTGTACTCATTTTTTATGTTTTTTCTCGCAATAAGGATGATGCGAAAAAGAACTGGAAGAACGGGATGATCTGGCTTTCGGGGGAATGTAATTTTTTTACTCAAATTTGATCTTCCGATAAATATCCTTGATCAAAACCTCTTGCCCTTCAACTTGCATGACCTCTTCCAGGCTGAAAAACTCTTGATTGATCCAGGTGTTGGGTTGATCAGTCCGGCGATAGGAGGATACCCGTGCGCGGTTTTGATTGACATAAATGATCTGCTGTAAACTATCTTGTTGTTTGTATTCAGGAAGTTTGATGTCGCTGTCAAACTGGGCAGTGGTGGGGGAGTGGATTTCTACAAGCAAATAAGGATTGGTGATGATTGCCGTTGAATTGGGTTTAAAGGCAGGTTCACCTTTCACCACCATCACATCCGGGAGATAGTAGCCACCTTCAAATTTGGGGATTTGGATGCCTGAGTTACTGCCTAAAACTGTAAACTCATCGGGTAAGATACTGCGCAAAATAAAAATCCAATTGGCAACGATGATTTCATGAAAATAAGATGCTAATCCCATAGCTATAATTTCGCTGTTATGGTATTCTACTTTAAAAGGCAATTGGTCGGCCACTGCAAAATACTCCACTTCAGAAGCGGGGATTCTGACTACTGCCTCGGTCTTGAGACGTTCCAGAATGGTTGACCGTAGATCTTGGGCAAGTACCATTAAATTGTTTTTTTCAAAAATAGGTTAAATCTGGGAATAAAGCTACTCTACTTTTAGCTTTTTAAACCCATACACACAATGCCGACAGCCACTGCCACAGCAATGGCCACGCAATAAATGGTACAGCTCCGTAAAGACCCAGAATCCATTTTCATAGTAGTAGTGCAAGCCCTCAACGAAAGCCTCTTTTTGAGTTGGGAATTGAAGTGGTTGAGCGGTTTGAACCAGGCTTTCGAAATGTTCGAGGCAGGTATTACACAAACAGTCATATTTGGTCTTGGTCAAAAAAATCCGGGTTGCTTCAGAAATGGCAACTGTGGAGTATCTGCAGTTGCTTACATCGCTGGGCAAACAGGAGAATGAGGAGGAGCATTTTGGGCAGATCTTTGCTGGAGCTGTTAGGCTTGCTATTTCAAGATTCGGCATGATGGTTTCGACTTGATTTCATTTACGTCCCTTCTTCAACCGAAAGCTCACAAAAATATTGCTGGTAGTGGGGCAAAAATAAGTTTTCATTTTTTTTAGTCATAGGATTAGATAAGACACTTGAAATGAACCGTTTACTTATCTAATCCTATGGCAAAATGAAAACTTATTTTTTTATCGCCCCTCACAAATTCCCGAACTTGCTTAGTTTTGCAGAGTGAACGATCATTCGTGGTATGAGCAGGAAAGACTTAATCATCAACATCGCCAGAAAAGTCATCGTTGAAAACGGGCTTTATGATGCGTCCATTGGTAAAATTGCCAAGGAAGCAGACATTCCTGTAGGGTCTGTTTACACTTATTTTAAAAGCAAAGAAGAACTGGTCAATGAAATCTATATCCAGGCCAAAGGAGAAATGAATGATTTTATCTTCATCCCTTTGCCCAAAGCCCTGGCCGAAAAAGACGAACTGAATATTTACTGGCAAAGAGCCATAGAGTTTGCGCTCAATAACCCAGAAAAATTCTCATTCTCTGAGCAATTCATCAATTCTCCCCTGATTTTTAAGCACAACCAGGAAGCGATCAATCGCCAATTTGGGATTGCTTATGATTTGATGGAAAGAGGAGTACGCAATCAAATCCTGAAAAACCTTCCTTTAGACATTTTACAAACCCTGGTCTACTCTCACCTTCTCGGGGTGATCAAATTTTTTAGAACCAATCCAGCGGGGTTTACACCTGAAATTGCACAGCAATTGTTCGAAACCTGTTGGGACTGCATCAAGCGATAATTTTTTTGCTACTAAAATGAATGATTGTTCATTCGTTGGTGTATCTTTGCCTCATCACTAATCACTAACCATTCAATGTCATGTCAAAAGCCATCGTAATAACCGGAGCGAGTAGTGGAATTGGGAAAGCTGCCGCTACTTTTTTTCACCAAAAAGGCTGGAATGTTGTGGCCACCATGCGCAATCCAGAAAAGGAAACTGACCTGAAAGAAGACGAGCGCATGAAGTTGTTCAAGCTCGATGTAATGGATAAGTCCAGTATCGCAGAAGCTGTGCAAAAAAGCATTGCAGCATTTGGAAAAATTGATGTTTGGGTCAACAATGCAGGTTACGGCGCTTTTGGTCCTTTGGAAGCAGGCACGGATGAGCAGATTCGGCGACAGTACGACGTCAATTTCTTTGGCGTGATCAATTGCATCAAGGCCATTTTGCCACATTTTAAAGCCAACCGTGCTGGAGTGATCATCAATGTAACTTCCATAGGTGGATTGATGACCTTGCCATTATTTGGGGTGTACAACTCCTCAAAATTTGCCTTGGAAGGCTTGTCAGAAGGTCTGTGGTTTGATTTGCAACAATTTGGCATCAAAGTGAAAGTGATCGAACCCGGTGGGATAAAAACGGATTTTGCAGGTCGTTCGTTGGATCAGTTTGAGCAAAGTGAATTTCCGGAATACGAAACGTACAGCAAGACAATCGTTGAGAAATTTACTGATCCGAAGTATTCCAGCAATTTCGGTAGCCCAGAGATGGTTGCTGGTGTGATCTATACCGCAGCAACGGACAACAAACCCACTTTGCGCTATTTGGCGGGCAAAGACGCCAAGCAATTCTGGTTTCTTCGGAGATGGTTGGGGTACCCAATGCAAATGAACATGGTCAAGCGGTATTTTGGGATTTAGGTTTCCCAAAACGAATAGAGCTAAGTTGAGGCTTTGGGTTGCTGGTTATTTCTGGCACTCAATGCCTCAACCATTCATCAAAATTTCAATTTCTCCGCGCACAAAGGCACCCAATTCGCGGACGTACTCTTGGGAGAATTCGAAACGAATCCCTGCTTCTACATAAATGTCCCGGATAGAGCGGGTATTGCCCATGCGCATGGCAGACGTAAATGCCAAAACCGCCTCTTGTGGATTGTTGCGGTAATGCCGCCACAGAGCAATGGCGCCCAATTGGGCAAAGCCGTATTCGATGTAATAAAACGGCGCTTCAAAAAGGTGCAGCTGCTTGTGCCAAAGGTTTTCGATGTATTGCTCCAAACCGCTGTAATCCAGTATATTGGGTGTGAAGGCGTGGAAACTTTCCTTCCAACGAGCTTGTCGTTCTTTCTGGGTATGTTCAGGGTTGGTATACAGCCAATGCTGAAACTGATCGATGGTGGCAATCCAGGGCAAAACTTTCAGGACATGCTCCAATTGGGTGATTTTTGCCCTTTTGAGGTCTTCTTCGTTTTCAAAAAAGATATGCCAGTGGTCCATGGTCAACAATTCCATGGTCATGGCGGCCAGTTCGGCTACTTCAAATGTAAATTTCCGATCAAATAGCAATTCAAAATCACGGGTGAGGAAAAAATGGATGGCGTGGCCGCTTTCGTGCATGAAGGTGCGCAGATCGCCCAGGGAGTTGGTGGCGTTCATAAACACAAACGGCATGCGCGTTGCCTGCAAGGGCATATTGTAGCCTCCCGGGCGCTTACCGGGGCGGGAAGCCAAATCCAGAAAACCATTGCGCTGAATGAGCTGGATGATTTTTCCAAATTCAGGATTGACCAATTCCAGGCATTGAATCCCTTTTTGCAACAACTCGTCGGTATCTTTAAAAGGCTGGAGTGGCGCCTGTCCGGCAGTATCGGCGTTCAGATCCCAAGGGCGCAGGTGATTGACCTTGAGGTTGTTTTTTCGGGCCAGGTACAACTCATTCAAAATAGGCAGTACCTCAGATTTTACCGCCTGATGAAAATCATGGCAATCATCGGGTGAATAATCGAACCGCCCCAATTCCTGAAAAGCATAGTCCCGGTAATTTTCCATCCCGGCATTGCGGGCAATTTCATGGCGCTTTTGCAGCAATTCATCAAAAAGGAGATCCAGCTGAGTGGTATCTTGTAAGATGCGCCGATTGATTTTATGGTAAATGTTTTGGCGACGTTTGCGGTCAGGCTCTTCCAAAATGGTATTGGCTTGCTGAAGGGTCATTTGCTTCCCGTCCATTCCAATCATCATTTGGGAAAAAATACGAGCATATTCTTTGGTTTTGAGCTGAACGTCCGTTTGCAGAGCCACATTGTCTTCCTGAAAAAGTGCTACCGAAGCCAGGGTGTTGCGCAGGTAAATTTCGTATCGATCAGAATCCAGTTGGTGCAGGTAAGGGGAGGCAACCAGTTTTTCGTTCAATGCCTGATCCAAAGGGCCAAGTTTTGGCATGAGCTCCTGTACTGCGTATTGGTAGCGTTCGTTGGCTTGTTGATTTTGGCTATCCGCCGAGAGGTGAATGTAAGTCCAGCAAATGGACTCACTTATCGTGGATTCTAAATCACTGCGTTGGGCGATCCAGGCACTCAAATCTGCAACCGAATCAATCGGTTGGTTGAGCAATGCAGAGAATGTAGGTTCTACATCCTCCCAGGTTTGTGGTAAGGCAGGTACGGTATATTCCGTACAGGTTGCGGTCTTGGTCGCCAGTAGATTGCGCATAGTATTAGGTCGCCTAAAAGTTGAACAGTTGAATAGTAGAAGAGTTGAAAAGTAAAGTGAAGTACAATGCGTTGAAAAGAATCAATACTGATTTCTTCTCAACGCTTCAACTCTTCTACTTTTCAACTATTCTGCATCTTTCTCCGCGTCCTCTTCTTTCTCCACTTTTGCTTCTACAGTTTCAACAACTGCTTCCGCTTCCACAGTTTCAACAACAGCTTCGGAGTCGGTTACTTCCTCTTCGCTTTCTTCTTCATCTTCTTCCATCAGGGTGAAGCCAAGGTCGTGCAAATGCGTAAACCATTTGACTGCCTTTTTGATGTCGCCCGTATGAACCCGATCGCGGTCGTAATCCGGAAGGATCTGCGCGAAGTACTGATGCAGTTTATCACCAGTATCCGCCAAAGCAGGCAGCGCAACTGTTTCCAGTTTATCCAGCATGCTTTGGAACACATTTTTCAATTCTGAAGTTTCACCATCATTCGTATAGATGCCAATGGATTCCAATGGCGTGAATTGATGTTGCCGTACTGATGCAAAGCGTCTTTTACCGTTGGCCAGGTCTTCGATAATCAATCCGTTGCTGCGGTTAGCAACCATTTTAAACAATCCTGGCAAACCGCTCACCGCTACTAAACCCTTAATTTTCATGTCGTACAATTTCTGTTTTTCAAAAGAACGCGCAAATGTACAAACAAATGTAAACTACCCTACGAAATAATTCGCGGATTAGGCCAATTCGCAGTGATTATGGAATTTTCTGAGAATTGAGTAGCTGATGAAAAAGAACATCGGCTGGAATAATAGTGATTTGTATGGAAAGCCTCTTTAGTAGTGGGGCAAAAATAAGTGTTCATTTTTCTTGAGCCATAGGATTAAATAAGACACTTCAAATGAACCGTTTACTTATTTAATCCTGTGGCAAAATGAACACTTATTTTTTTATCGCCCCTTTGTAATGCAAATGTAAAAAAAAATTAAGAAATAAAAAAATATTTTGATGTGCGGTTGATTTTTTTGGGTGAGCGGCATGTTTTTTAATTTAAAAACAATCAATGCTCGGTATAAACCTCATCCACATAGGCCAGGATAGCATCTATTTCCACATCACTGATGCTGTTGAAGGAGGTCATGATGCGGGGGTTCCACTTTGTCCATAGCTCCAAAGCCCGGGGATGTTTAGCTTGGATCATTGCTTGCGAATTGCGGATCCACTGATACAGGTCTTCGCGAGGGTAAGCAGCCCAGCGGGTACTCGCTCCTCCCAGGGCCGGGCCGGTCAGGTCCGTGCGCATGTCTTTGTTGTGGCAGGCAGCACAATTGTTTTGAAAAACGAGTTTGCCTTTTTGCGCTTTGTCACTCAAAGTGGGAAAGGCAACAGAGGCGGTATTGACAGCGCCTGTGTTCGTTTTTTTTCCAAAAAGAGCGGAATAATTTTGCCAGAACAGAATGGCAATAACGATCAACAACAAACTGGCGGCGGTAGTCAATTTTGAAATGGCTGCCATCATCTCCTGGTTGATTTCGCTTTGTGTTTCGTTTTGATTACTGGTTTTCATGGTTTGGTTTGCTTTTAGAAGTTTGTGTTTTGTGGTGCTGCCAGGAATGTTTCAGCGAATCGATGCTGTCCCGGATACCTTTTAATTTTGGTTCAAGTGGCGTTTGAAATTTTGGTAAGCCCCAGTTGTCATTGCCTGGTTTGGGCTGAAACCAAAAAAACAGGGCTACGATCAGCAACAAAAAAGTTGCCGCCAAATTGAGCCAATGCAAGTTGGTATTTAATTTTTTGGCCAAAAACCGCTGTTTGAGCGGTGAGGATTCCCGTTCTATTTTTGGCCACAAATTGGCTGGGGGCGGCACAGAAAAATTGTCCAACTTGCCTTTTAGCAAATCCTCAAAAGAATCGGTTGAGTGTGGTTTCATGGGCGATTGATTTGCGTTAAACGATTTTTTAACACAATTTTGGCACGGGCGTACTGTGAGCGAGATGTCCCTTCGTTGATGTCCAACATTTCGGCAATCTCGGCATGCGAATACCCTTCGATGGCGTACAAGTTGAGTACAGTTCGGTAACCTTGCGGCATCTGATTCAATACCGCTATCAATTCTTCAGCGCTGATGGCGCCAATGATTTCTTCATCGGAGTAAATAAAATTGGGGGGCTCTACATAGGGCAAAAATTGCAAGTTCTTCTTGCGCAGGCGACTAAGGGCGGTATTGACTATTATTTTGCGCATCCAGGCTTCGATGTTTCCTTCTGCCCGAAAGCTGGCCAATTCGCGGAAGATTTTGATGAACCCTTCCTGGAGTATGTCTTTGGCCTCGGCCTCATCACGGGCATAGCGCAGACACACGCCATACAGCTTTGCACTGTATTGGCTGTAAAATTGAAACTGTGCGCGGCTGTCGCCTGCAATACAGGACTGAAGCAGGTCAAAATCCTGAGTCATGTGGAGTGTCTCGCTTGGTGTTGCCATAAAGGTAATGTCAATTCAACCTTATGGCGCAGCAGAGGAGCAAAACGTTGCATGGAAAGTTGAAAAGTTGAAGATTTGAATAAAGAATGTCCAGTACACTTCAACTTTTCAACTTTTGGATTATGCCCGATTTTTCAGCACATTCATCAAATATTCCCCATAACCACTTTTCATAAAGCGGTGGGCGAGTACTTCTAACTGTTGGGCGTCGATGAAGCCCATTTCGAAAGCTGTTTCTTCAATACAGCCTATTTTAAGTCCCTGGCGCTCTTCAATGACTTGAATAAACTGACCAGCTTGCATCAAGGATTGGTGGGTGCCAGTATCCAGCCAGGCGATGCCGCGTCCCAAAACCCCGACTTGAAGTTTTCCATTGGCCAGGTAATGTTTGTTGACATCGGTGATTTCGTATTCACCCCGGGGACTGGGTTGGAGATTTTTGGCAATCTCCACAACATCGTTGTTGTAAAAATAAAGCCCGGGTACGGCGTAATTTGATTTGGGTTGCAGGGGTTTTTCCTCTATGGACAAGGCCTGGAAATTTTTATCAAACTCAACTACCCCATAGCGTTCAGGATCGGCAACCTGGTACGCAAATACCACCCCGCCTTGGGGATCTACTGATTCTTGCAGCAATTCTTTCAAACCGTTGCCATAAAAAATATTGTCGCCTAGGATTAAGGCGGCGCTGTCGTTTCCAATAAAATCTTCGCCTAATACAAAAGCCTGAGCCAGGCCATTGGGGTCATGTTGAGCTACGTAAGAGAAATGGCAACCAATGTCGCTCCCATCACCCAGGAGTTTGGAAAAATTTGGCAAATCATGGGGCGTCGAAATGATCAATATTTCCCGAATACCCGCAGAAAGCAAGGTAGATAACGGGTAATATATCATGGGTTTATCATATACCGGCATCAACTGTTTGCTTACTGCGAGTGTAAGCGGGTATAGTCTTGTACCAAGTCCTCCGGCTAGAATTATTCCCTTCATTACCTTTAGTTTTTAATGGTTTGCAATTTTTTATAATACAAAGATAGTTAAGTCCTGGTTTTGAATCTACTCCCCGTCTAAAAAGATGTACTTTTTATCGAACAAAAAAACTGTACTGGCGATAAGCTTTTATCTTTCGTACTTTCTGAAACTGTATGCACTATGAATTTTACCGAGAACATCAACCTGGCATTTCGATCCATTCGTGCCAACGCCCTGAGGGCTGTCCTGACCTTGCTGATCATTGCCCTTGGCATTATGGCATTGGTGGGCATCCTGACCGCTATCGACAGCGCGATTTTCTCCTTGAGCAATAACCTCTCTTACCTGGGGGCCAATACGTTTGACATTGATCCCAAGTACGATGAAGGCGTGCGGGGCAACCGTGGTGGCCGGGTAGCCAAACGGGGGGAAGTGTTTACTTACCAGCAATCAACCGCGTTTAAGGAACGGTTTACGTTCAATTCGCGTACCGCCATATCTTTCAACTGTACCCGCAATGCCGCGTTGCGTTACGGCAAAGAAAAGACCAACCCCAACATGCTCATCTTTGCAGCAGATGAAAACTACCTGGAAGCCAAAGGATTTGACCTGGAAATGGGACGGGGATTCACTCCTCGTGAAGTGAACAGTGGGGGTTACGTCACCATCATTGGTGCCGAGGTCGTCAAGCTACTGTTCAACGGTAAGCCTGAAAAAGCCATGGGGCAAACCATTTCCACGGGCAGCATGAAGCTCAAAGTCATCGGAATACTCAAATCCAAGGGATCAAGCATGAACCAGGATGAAGATCGGCGCATCATCATTCCGCTGTACACGGGGAAAATGTCTTATGCTACCCAAACCACCAACTACCGCATTATGGTAGCCGTGAATGATCCTACCCAAATCGACAATGGCGTTGCGATCGCTACTGGCTTGCTGCGCAACATCCGCAAACTGCGGGCTTCCAAAGACAATGATTTTGAGATCACCAAAAGCGACAGTTTAATTGGCATCATCAAAGAAAATACGGTGTATTTCCGGGCAGCAGCGGCGGGCATCGGTTTGATTACCCTGCTGGGCGCCGCAATCGGTTTGATGAACATCATGCTGGTCTCGGTGACCGAGCGAACCCGCGAAGTTGGCATCAGCAAAGCGTTGGGTGCCACCCGCAGGCATATTCTGATTCAGTTTTTAACTGAAGCTGTAGTTATTTCTTTGATGGGCGGTTTTCTGGGCATCGTTTTGGGTGTAATGATTGGCAACACAGTTACCTATTTCATGGGAGGATCTTTCTTGATTCCCTGGATGTGGATCACCATGGCCGTAGTAACTTGTACCCTGGTAGGGCTGGTGTCTGGCTTGTATCCGGCGATGAAAGCCGCACGTTTGGATCCGATTGAGTCTTTGCGTTATGAATAATGGGGCAATGCTGTTGCGGGACTTGGATGGCTCTACTGTCCGACAACAGCATTGCGACTGCTCACTTCTATCAATTCGCTCAGCATCATCGCGGTAGCACCCCACAATACTTTGCCATCAATGTCGAAATAGGGTACATCCGAAAGCGAAAAGGCGGAGAGTACCAGATCTTTCCTTTTGATGTTTTGTGGATTTTGAAAGTGATCGAAGGGGACTTCCAAAATTCCAGCTACCTCAGATTCTTGTGGGGAAAACGTTGGAGCATACTCCATAAAACCCACATGCGGCTGAACGTGAAAATTGCTGATGGGAATGTACAATTCCGTTAAGGCCCCAAGTAAGGTAATGTCTTGAGGATTGACCCCTACTTCTTCCTGCGCCTCACGTAAAGCAGTTTGCCCCGAATGTCCATCCAGCTCATCAAAACGTCCGCCGGGAAAACTGATCTGCCCTTTGTGCTTGTCGTTGGGATTGGCAACGCGCTCGATGAAAACCAGATTCCAATGGCCATTTTTTGGGAAAAACAGTGCAAGTACTCCCGCAAGCGTTGCCGTTTCAGGGATGAACGTACCCTCATAACGGGCAGGGTGTCCCATCCTGATTTGGGCTGCCTGACCAGGTAGTGGGTGTTGAAGACTTCTCTCCAGATTTTGAATAAATGACATGTCCATGTTCCGTAAACAGAAGATAGGGCCTAAGGGTTGAATTAGAGCACTAAGAAGCAAGGTGAAAAAATATCGTTTGTGTTCCTTATTGGGATCAACCTCTACACTTTTGCAACTTTGGTCGAAGCATGCATTACTTTTTGCGCATTACTCGTATTTTGCAGCGGGTCATGTGATGCCAACTTATGCAAGTAGACCGTTTACACTTACAACAACAACTGCTCAATCGCCTAAAATCAGACGACAAAGGAGCTTTGCAGGAAATCTTTCAGGACAATTACCAGAAAGTTTGCGGAGCTATTTTTCGCCTGACCAAAGATAAGGGTATCACCGAAGATCTGGCGCAGGAAGTCTTTTTTCGCTTTTGGCAAAAACGCCACCAAATCGAAATTACCGCCTCACTGGATGCTTACTTGCGCCGCATGGCTGTGAATGAAGGCCTGGCCTATTTGCGCAGCCGAAAATACTTCACCGAAGAGATCGAACCCCATTCTGCACAGATGAGCGATTCCAACACCGCTGAAGATCGCTTCCTCCATTCAGAACTGGAACAAAACATTCGCAGCGCCATTGATGGTACCGCCCAAATGCAGGATGGTGTTCCAATTGAGCCGTTACGAAGAGCTGAGTTACCAGGAAATTGCCGATCAAATGGAGATTTCCATCAAAACGGTTGAAAATCAAATGGGCAAAGCCCTGAAAATTTTGCGCCAGGAATTAAAAGGTTACTTGCAAATCTTGATGCTTAGCTTGCCATTCTGGTGGTAGCTCAAAAAATATCCTAAATTTTTCATAAAATTGCATTTGCAAATAGGGGTACTTCCCCGTTTTTTCCATCGATACATTTGACCATAAATTTGTTCACATGGAAAGTACTTTACAAGAAGATCTGATTGGAAAATACCTTTCTGGAGAATTGACTCCAGCAGAGCAGGGCGATTTGATGTCCTGGGTAGACGCCAGTCCCGAAAACCAGGCGGTTTTTGAGGAAATGATCCAATTGTGGAGCCTTACCGACGAGCAAGCTGAATACGATTTCCCGGTCAAGCTCTCCAATGCCTGGGCGATTTTGGATCAACGCATCGACTACGGCACAACAGCTGGAATTCAAACCAGCACAGCAAAGCCCGCTTTGCAGGTTGTGCATAGCCAGCCTAAAATTCGCAATTTAAATTGGATAGGATCGGCAGCTGCTGCAATTGCAGTACTGGTTTTTGCAGCTTGGTGGATTTTTGGAAGAGAAATAACGCCACAATCGCTGGCAGTTAGCACTACCCTCAATGAAAGTCGCAGCATCACCTTACCCGATAGCAGTAAAGTAGTGCTCAATGAAAACTCCAACTTAAGCTACAGCTATGCTGGTAAAAACCGCGAAGTACAACTTGTTGGTGAGGCTTTTTTTGAAGTTAGCAAAGATCCTCAGCATCCGTTTGTGATTCATACTGGCGAAGTCCAAACCAAAGTATTGGGTACCAGCTTCAACGTCCGGGCATATCCGGATGAAGAAAAGATAAAAGTCAGTGTAAAAACGGGACGCGTTGAGGTAAGTACGACGAGTGCAAACCCACAAAAAAACAAGCCGCTGATTTTGTTGCCCGGAAAAACGGGGATTTATAATAACCAAGATGCCTCCCTGGAAAAAGCCTTGGATGTTGCCACGGAAGACGTAGACACCTGGAAACAAGGAATACTGGTATTTGAATCAGGCATTACGCTCTCTGAAGTCATACCGGCAATCGAAAAGTTTTACGACATTACAATCAGTCCCGATCCCAATATTTTAAACTGCACCATCACCAGAGTCCGGTTTACGCATGATATGCCAATAGATACAGCAATGAGTTTAATTACATTGCCCATCCTAGCCAAATTCAATCAGGATGAGGATGGTACTTACTTGATCTCTGGAAAAGGCTGCAATTAAGATAGACTTACACAGCATCTCTAAACCGAATCGGCAGACCCATTAGGGCGATAAAAAAATAAGTGTTCATTTTTCCAAAAGATTAGGTGAGTAAACGGTTCATTTAAAGTGTCTTATCTAATCTTTTGGCTTAAAAAAATGAACACTTGTTTTTGCCCCACTACTTACACGAACCTGGCCAATGAAACTTTTTTCTGCTCTAGTATTCATCACCTGCGTGTTCGTTTCCTCTTACGGACAAAACCTTTCCCGGAAAGTTAGTTTTTCCTATAACCGCGTTGCGTTAAAGCACGTATTGGATGACATCTCCGCCGATTTCGATGTTTATTTTGTATACAGCCCGGAGTACATTCCCACTACTCAACCCATTTCGATTGCTGTTGCCAACCTTGCGCTTTCCGAGGCATTGGATAAGCTTTTTGAGCCACTTCCGGTTGCATACAAGCCCATTGGAGGACAGATTGTTTTGCGACCCGTTGAAAAAAATCCACCACCACGCATCTCCAATAAATCTATCCCTAAAGAAATTGACCAGCAAAGCCCGCTCTACGCTGACCCTCGCATGGAAGAATTGATTGCAGAGCGCAAAAAACGCTGGTCGCAAAGCTCTCCGACCATTTCGGGACGGCCCACGCCCCAACAATTGAACCAAAGTGCAGAAACCAAAAAAGTAGAAGACCTCCGGGCCACCCGGTTTGACCCCGTGGTGATAGAAACTGCTTCGGTGAATGAAGAAGAAATCGTTGCAGCCCCCAGTCCTTCCGTTGCCGTAGACAGCACTATTGATACCACCACTGTTTTGGTGAAAAAGAAACCCGTTTCGCGCTTGGCGCAAATTTCATTGTTGCCCTTTCTGGGTACCAATTTTACCCAAAGCGCCCGCATGACGAATAAGGTTTCGGTCAATCTGCTTTGGGGTCGAAACGGTGGAGTAGAAGGCCTGGAAATTGGCGGGATCATGAACTCCATTCGCAACGATGTACACGGCATCCAGATTGCAGGGCTGGGCAATACCGTCGGCGACGATGTTTTTGGAACCCAGGTTGCAGGGGTGTTCAACGTTACCAGAGATTCCTTCATCGGCGTCCAGGGCAGTGGTTTATTCAACATTGTTGGGCAAGGTTATGCCGTACAAGGTGCAGGATTATTCAATATTGCCAACCACGATTTTGCGGGAATTCAAGCAGCAGGACTATTCAATATAGCCGGAAGAAACTCTCGTGCGGTACAGGCGTCTGGCCTGTTCAACATCAGTGGCGGAAAAACGCGCTTGCAGATTAGCCCCCTGTTCAACATCGCCAAAGATGTAGAGAATGGGCAAGCCAGTTCCATCATCAACGTTGCCCGCAGGGTAAAAGGTGTTCAAATAGGCCTGATCAACGTGGCTGATACCGTCAGCGGAGTTACCATTGGCCTACTCAATTTGGTGCGCAAGGGCTACAATCGAGTCGAACTTTCAACCAGCGAATCTTTTTATGGAAATTTAGCTTTCAAAATAGGGGTCAAACCATTTTACAACATCTTCTATCTGGGAGCGCGAATCAGCGAAGCCAAAAACGCATCTACCAACGTTGACAACATCAAGGAGTTGACTTGGGGATTGGGTTACGGGCTGGGTTCTGCTTTCAACCTGGGTAAAAGAACCCTGTGTAATTTGGAACTGATCAGCATCAAAGTGAACGAACGAGAGGGCTGGACCAAACCACTGCATCAATTGCACCAATTTCGCTGCTTATTAGACTGGCGCTTGGGAAGAAGGATGAGTGTGTTCGGGGGGCCTACTGCCAACCTGCTGGTGTCTAGCCGCAACGATGCAGAAGCAGGCTTTGGCAATAGCGAACTCGTGGTCAAACCCTTGTTTGATAAAGTGGATGCGCAGAAACGCAGCCAGGGCTGGATTGGTTTCAGCGCAGGCATTCGCCTGTAAACAATTGGATTAATTCCATAAATCACGATTTTTTTTCATTAAAACTGAATTGCTGTTTGGGTGTTCCCCGAACCGCGAAAGGGGCTTTTTTTTCCCGATTCAGGCTCTGGTTTTTATTCGTTGATTGTGAAAAACTCAAACATCATGAAAAGCTTCATCATTTCAATCCTGCTGCTCCTGTTTTATGGAGCACTATCTGCTCAGGAGCAAACACTTTTTGGCCGCACCCACGTTACGGGAGGATTTGGAGGCCCAATTTTTGAATATGGTCTCAACAACAAACTTGGTACTTCAGTTGGTGGCGGTGGCGGCATCGTCCTGAAACACTTTTTCATCGGGGGGTATGGCCTCGGCAGTGTGGATTTTGAATACCTGCGCAACAACAATACCCTGGATAAAGTCGACATCGGTCACGGTGGCCTCTGGCTCGGGTTGACCATCCCAACCGACAAGCTGATTCACCTCTACGCCAGTGGCCGCTTTGGCTGGGGTGCAGTGAACATCCCCGTAGACAATCCCAATTTTGATTTCCGCGATGCGGATCAAATTTTTGTGATGACTCCCGAAGCGGGCATTGAACTCAACATTTTCCGTTGGTTTCGCATCGCAGGCACCGTTGGCTATCGCTATACCTATGGAACCAACGAAAACCGGGGGTACGCTGATAAAGATTTTAGTGGTTCGCACTGGGGATTGACCATGCGTTTTGGAGGATTTTAATTTTTTTTTGACTCTTGTAAGAATAACCCATTTTAATTTTTTTAACACCTGACTGTTATGAAAAGGATTCTGATTTGGACTGTCGGTCTTGTACTGACTTTAATGCAATTCTCATGCAACATCGATTTTGATTTCAATGATGGGCCCTGTGTGCGGGGCAATCGTTCCACCGTCTCGCGAGACTTGAATCTACCCAACTTTACGGGCATTTCACTCGATATACCCGCTGAAGTTATCCTTACCCAAGGCGATACCCGCCGGGTTACGGTTGAAGGGGAATCCAATGTCATTGCTGAAATCAGAACCAGCGTTCGCAATGGCGTATGGGAAATTGAATTCGACCATTGTGTACGCGATTTTGACAATTTGGTCATCTACATCACCATGCCCGATATACGCTCCTTAAGCATCAGTGGCACGGGAAGCATCACCAGCAAAAACATTTTGCAGGTCAACGACATCAACCTGAGTATTTCTGGTACCGGAAAAATTGACGCAGGCATCGAAGCGGATGACGTTTTCAGCCGCATCAGTGGCACTGGAGATCTATTTTTGGAGGGAGAAGCCTACAACCTGGAACACAGCGTAAGCGGTGTAGGAGATTTACAGGCGTTTAAACTACTGACCCGCAGTGCCGACATTCGCGTCAGCGGAACTGGTGATTCAGAAGTAAACGTCAGCAACAACTTGAACGTAAGGATTTCGGGCTCTGGCGATGTGTACTACCGGGGCAAGCCACAAATCGAAGTGAGTGTTTCGGGATCCGGGCGACTGGTCAACGCAAATTAAGCGTCGGGGCAACCCTAGGGTTGCCCCGACGGGTTATATTGTATTTGCTATCGCTTCATCAATCACCTCTTGTGGGATGGTGCTGGGGCAGGCGAAATCAGTTTTGGCGATATTGGCTTGTGCCTCAATGGCTTTCCAACCACCTTTGATGTCTACCAAATGCTCGAATCCACGTGCGCGCAGAATAGAGGCAAAGACCATCGAACGGTAACCACCGCCACAGTGCAGGTAATAAGTTTGATGCGCATCCAGGCGCTGCATGTTGTTGTTGATGTAATCCAGGGGCACATTCTCCGCAATCAGGGCATGTTGTGACACAAATTCGGTGGGTTTGCGCACATCCAGCAGATTGTCTACCTGACCTGAAGCCATACGTGTCGCTAGCTCTTCCGCATCAATAGATTCGATGGCATCCAGTTCTTTTCCTGCGGCCACCCAGGCTTCAATGCCTCCTTTTAGGTAGCCCAAGGTATGATCGTAACCAACTCTTGCCAAACGTGTAACCACTTCTTCTTCCCGACCAGCAGGAGTGACCAGCAGGATGTTTTGTTTTAAATCCGGGATCAATGCACCAACCCAGGGGGCAAAACTGCCATCAATACCGATAAAGATCGAATTGGGGATAAAGCCATCCTTGAAGACCTGCTCATTGCGCACATCCAGTACCAGTGCACCTTCAGCTTCTACCAACAATTCGAATTCATCTGGACTCAGCGCCGTTGCGCCACGCTCCAATACATCGTCAATGTTGGCATAGCCCGATTTATTCATCCGGGCGTTTTTGGCAAAATACTGCGGTGGAGGCATCAAGCCGGAAGTCACTTCCTTTATGAACTCCTCTTTCTTCATATCGGCGCGCAGGGCATAATTGATTTGCTTTTGTCTGCCCAGGGTATCCCAGGTTTCTTTGCTCATGCTTTTGCCGCAGGCAGAACCAGCACCATGCCCTGGATAAACGATGACATCGTCGGCAAGTGGCATTATCTTGGTGCGCAGGCTATCGTAAAGCCAACCTGCAAGATCTTCCTGTGTAAGTTCTCCCGATTTCTGAGCCAGGTCTGGACGGCCAACATCGCCAATAAACAGGGTATCTCCAGAAAAGATGGCGTAATCTTTTCCAGTTTCATTCTGCAATAGGTAAGTTGTACTTTCTGGCGTATGTCCAGGTGTATGCAGCACTTTGAATTGCACCTTGCCAAGGGTCAGCATTTCCCCATCTTTGGCCTGGTGAATATCAAACGCGGTACTAGCCGTTGGGCCAAATACGATGGTAGCCCCAGTTTTTTGAGCCAGATCAATGTGGCCTGAAACAAAATCCGCGTGAAAATGGGTTTCAAAAATATATTTGAGCTTGGTGCCGTTTTCAGCCAGTTTTTCAAGGTAGGGTCTGGTTTCCCGCAATGGATCAATGATCACCGCTTCTCCCTCGCTTTCGATGTAATAGGCTGCTTCTGCGAGGCAGCCTGTATAAATTTGTTCTACCTTCATGTTGTAGTGACTTTAGAATAATTGGACGAAAATATGAAACTTTGTTCATGTATCCCAAACAATACTTTTTTCAATAGGTTGAGGTCATAAACTGGGTCAAAACTAATTTAGTCCAGATTTGAAAACAGTGATCTTGTTCACACATGGATTTATTTTTTAGTTGTTTCAAAAAATAGTGTGCCAGCCTACACTTTGCCATACAGGCAGCATCTCCAAACCAAATCCTGTCTATCTTGCGTTAGTGTGTGTTTGGAAACGGCGAAACCGGTTATCGTATATGGGGGTGTGGCGCATCTTAACAGGTTTGATGGTTCTTTGCTTTGGCTTGCTGAGCACAGTGCCTGGGCAGGCTCAACAATCGCCATCCAGCAATTGGCGACGCATTACCCTGCTGTCTTTTACAAGCGCTGAGCCCCTGGATACCCTGCTGATTTTACCGCACACCGTACAGATCAAAGAAAAAAACAGCCATCGCCTGATTGATACGGCCTGGTACCGGGTACAATTCAACCAATTGATCTGGAAAATAGACACCGCCCAACTCCAGCCTCCTTTTGAAATCACTTACCGCACCTTGCCCGCTTCACTGGCCCAAAGTTGGCGCTTGCTCGACACCACCAAATTGCGTCAACCCAGCATCTTGGGGGGGACGCGCATCGCCATTCGCGACGAAGCTGCCCTCATCGATTTTCGGCAATTGAACTACAGTGGCAATTTTTCGCGGGGCTTATCGCTGGGCAACCGCCAGGATTTGGTGCTCAATTCCAGCTTTAACCTCCAGTTGGCAGGTGATTTGGGGGATGGGGTGCAAATTCTGGCGGCCATTTCAGACGAAAGCATTCCCCTCCAGCCCGAAGGCAATACCGTGCAATTGCAAGAACTGGATCGGGTCTTTGTGCAATTGCGCAAAAAAGACACCCAACTCACCGCTGGCGATTACGAACTCAATCGACCAGAGGGGTACTTTATGAACTATTACAAAAAATTGCAAGGGGCAACTTTTAGTCAAAAAAACAAGGTCGGCACCAAAAGCACTTTGCAAAACAACGCCAGCATCGCCATCTCTCGCGGCAAATTTTCCCGGAATAACATTGAAGCCATTGAAGGCAACCAGGGGCCCTACAAATTGCGTGGCCCCAACAACGAACGCTTCATCATCGTACTGTCTGGAACTGAAAAAGTGTGGCTCAACGGCCAACGCATCCAGCGCGGCCAGGATCAGGATTACCTCATTGATTACAATCGGGGCGAAATCACCTTTACTTCGCGACACCTGATCAGCCGAGAAAGCCGGATTGTCATTGAATTTGAATACGCCGACCAAAATTACCTGCGCACCTTGGTGGCAGCGGGAGTGCAATACCAAACTACCTCACTGCGGGCTTACGTCAACCTGTACCAAGAGCAAGATAGCCGTAGCTCCACGGGAGGTTTGTCCATCAATGATGCCGATCGAGCCGCCCTCCAGTCCGCTGGAGATGACCCCGCCAAAGCCATAGCCTCAGGCTTGCGCAAACAGGATGAATTTGTGGCCAGTCGGGTTTTTTATGAATTGCGCGATACGTTATTGGCCTGCGGCCAAAGGGATTCGGTACTGATTTTTAGCAACAATCCGGTCAAAGCAAAGTATACCGCTAGCTTCAGCTTCCTGGGGCCGAATCAAGGCAACTACATCCTGGCACCCGCCCAAAGTGCCAATGAACGGGTGTACCTGTGGGTAGCTCCCGACCCCCTGACCTGTGCTCCCCGTGGAGAATATGCCCCGGTTATTGCCCTGACTACCCCGAAAAAACAAAGTATGGTTACCGTTGGCCAGCAATGGAACCCCAACCAAAATACTTCTCTCCAGACCGAATTGGCCTTGTCCAATTACGACCGCAATCGTTTTTCAGCTTTGGATCGACAGGATGATGCAGGTTGGGCCGCCTTTACGCAGTTTCGACAAAGGGTGTTGTTGGGAAAAGCTGCCACTGCACCTGAAATGAACCTGCGCCTCAGTTATGAAGCGGTACAGCGCAATTTTCGGACGCTTAACCCGTACCGCAACCCTGAATTTTTGCGCGACTGGAGTTTGGCCGATTTTCAAGGGCAGGGTACTGTGGTGGCGGCCAATGAGCAGATCGGCCGCTTGGAATGGAGCCTGAGTCGTGCTGACCTGGGCAGTATCAGTTACGGATTCAATGCGTTTTTGCGGGAAAATCAATACCAGGGCATCCGTCACGAATTGGGTGGGGAAGGCAATTGGCGGGGCTGGCAACTCAAAGGGGGCGCAAGCAGCTTGCAAGCCGATGCTGCGGGTGAAAAACGGCGGTTTTTTCGGCCTCAATTGAGCCTCGATAAGGTATTTAAAAAATGGAAAAACTGGTCCCTGGGCTGGGCAATGGAAGGAGAGCAAAACGATAGATATGCGCTGGGGCTGGATTCTTTGACCGGCAGCAGTTTTAGGTATTTCAGCCAACGCTTTTTTTTCAAAAGCCCAGAAAGTAAAAAATGGGAAAGCGGATTGGAGTACGTAGCCCGCAATGACACCCGGCCAATTGAAGGCACTTACCGCCCCTTGACCAATGCCCAGGAATGGCGCTGGAACGGAAAACTGCAAATCAAACAAGCTTTTGGATTGAATGGCAACCTGACTTACCGCAGTTTGCAAAGTTTTCAAAACCAGTCCAATGCCAATTCTGGAAATACCTTGCTGGGACGCATCGATGTGAACACCGCCATCTGGAAAGGGCTGGCGCGGGCAAGCACCACTTATGAATTGGGCTCAGGTCAAGAACCCAAACTCGAATTCACCTACATCCGCGTTGCGCCGGGCGAAGGAGTTTACATCTGGCAAGACTCCTTGTACAACAAAGATGGCATCATCCAGCCCAATGAAATGGACGTATCGCCGTTTCCCGATCAGGCCAACTACATTCGGGTAGCGACCATCACCGATCAATACATCCGCAACAACTATGTCAACTGGAACCAAAGCCTCAACCTGGATCCGCGGGCCCGCTGGTTCAATGCCAAAACCGGACTCAAAAGCTACCTGAAAACCCTGGCTTTTCAGTCTTCCTGGCGCATCAACCGCAAGGTGCAGGACAACAACCAATTGCTTAGTTGGAATCCCCTTTCCCTCAACCTGAACGATACCAATCTGGTGGCGGCCAGTGCCAACAGCCGCAACGTTTTTTTCATCAACCGCGCCAGCCCGAAATGGGAAATCCAGGTGGGCAATACCGATACGCGCAGCAAATTGGTGCAAACCACTGGTTTTGAAAGCCGCTCGCTACGTGAATACTTTGCACAAGGGCGCTGGAATTTGAACAAGGTACTCAGCCTGCGGCTAAACGTAACCCGGGGTACGCGCAGCGCCGACTCCGAACGCTTCAACAACAAGGATTACCGCCTGCAATTCCAGAAATGGGAGCCACAATTGACCTGGCAACCTGCGGCCAATTTTCGCAGCATTTTTCAGTATCGTTACCAGACCGATCAAAATACCCTGGAGCAAACCCCAACTGGAGCTACCCAGCATGATTTGAGCGCCGATTTCACGTATTCCAAAGCAGCGAAATCGGCCCTGCGCGCCAAAATCTCCTGGGTGGATGTGGATTTTCGTGGAGTTGCGAATTCTCCTACCGGATTTGCCATCCTGAATGGACTACAACCCGGTACCAACTGGCTCTGGAACCTGAGCCTGGATCGACAAATTTCGCGCAATTTGCAGTTGCGGTTCAGCTACGAGGGCCGCAAAACTGGCGAGGCCAAAGCGGTACATGTTGGGAGGGTGCAGGTTGGAGCGGTGTTTTGAACCAGCCTGAGTACTAGTCTTGTTCTCAAGGTTAAAATGACCCGCTAGCCCAAGTCTCTCCAAACCAATCAAAAACATTGCATTACCGCTGGAACAACGTCTTCAGACTTGTTCCCATTATTCCCGCGTCTCGGACGCACAAGCATGCACAATCCTCCGCAAATACACCATTTTAGGCTTTCATTAGAAACGAAAGCACGTTCTTTTTCTTCAGCCAAAAAGTTCTGGCTATTGATGCTTGAATACTTGCTTTGACTTTTACACTGTGCATACTCGATCGTCAAAGACGCGGGAATAATGGGTTCAAGTCAGACATTAAACCAGCAAACCATGATGGAGAGGAAGACTTGAGCCCGCGGGGCGGAATAGAGTTCCTTTTTAATAGCTGTCCCGGCCACCACCGTAGCCGCCACCGCCGCCACGATTACCGCCGCCACCGCCGCCGCCACCGCCACCACCATCACCACCGCCACCACCGTAGCCGCCACCGCCACCACGATTACCACCGCCACCACCGTAGCCGCCGCCGCCACCACGATTGCCGCCGCCGCCACCACGATTTTCGCGGTCTTCAGCTTTTTTAGCTACAATTGTACGACCATCTAGATCACTATTGTCTAGACCCTCAATGGCATTGAGCGCTTCGTCGTCATTTGGCATTTCTACAAAGCCAAATCCTTTTGAACGCCCTGTTGATTGGTCCATAATGATTTTTGCAGAATCAACAGTTCCGTATTGCTCGAACGCTTCCCGTAAATCGTCGTCTTGCGTGTCGAAGCTTAATTTTGCAACAAAAATATTCATAATTAAAGATTTAAAAGTTAACACCTCAAATAAGAGTTGTGAAGAAAATTTGTACTAAGTGCACTTTTGTCGTGTGCTAAATAGGGGTTAAAGCCATGCATCTTTCTGAATTCAGCTTCAACTCGATGTCTATTTCGCACGAAGGTAACGCTATTTTTATATTACAATTGCTGACGGCCAGGAAACGACAAGAGCGGTGTTTAAAATTAGGATTGTGGTGGGGTTAACTTGTTCCAGCGATGTTTTCAGACTCGTACCAATGGGGTCTCCCAACTTGTTCCCATTATTCACGAGCTCTCCGACGCACAAGTATGCACAATCCCCCGAAAAATACACCATTTAGACTTTCTTTAGAAACGAAAGACCGTTCTTTTTTCTTCAACCTAAAACGTTCTTGCCATTTGATGCTTTGCTCGCCTTGACTTTTATAGCGTGCTTACTTGTGCGTCAGAGACGCGGGAATAATGGGTTCAAGTCAGAGAGACATTGAACCAGCAAACCATGATGGAGAAGAAGACTTGAGCCAGCGGGGTTATAGAGACGCGATCCATCTCGTCTAATGTCATTTTGAAATAGTACTACAGAGACGCAATTTATCGCGTCTCTAGTTGGGATGTTGCCCTGAGGGGCGATTCATCGCGTCTCTACAGTTAAATATTGACCTGTAGAGACGCGATGCAGAACCTCGTTTAATGAAACGGCAATACCAGCGGCGAGGTCTTATTCGCCACCAGAATCTTGTTCATATTGAACCGCATGGTTGCCACCCCCTTGGCCCGATCGTAGGTAAAATCATCCAAACCTGATTTATCGGGAATGAAGGATGGAATTTGTGCCTGGATGAAATCCTGTCCCACCTTGCTGTTGTTCAGCAGTTCCACGTCCGATACCGGGAGTTTGATCCCCAAATCCACTGCCCGGCGAGCTTCGGCAATGAAAATTTCCTGCCGCATCAGGTACACGAGTTCCAATAATGCATCTACGCTGGTAGCATTATTGATTTGGGCTTCGGTCACGGAAGTACCGGATATTTGCCCCACTTTGACCTTGCCCTTCTGGCGGTTCAGGATCAGGCCTCTGATTTCGGGTTCATCGGCGCTGAACTTCACACGCACGGTATCCGAAAGCGGATAATCCGTACGTACCCCACCGGCGCGTTTTTCTCTGACGTCGTCAATCTCTACCACGGGGCGCTTGGCAATCACGTTGGTCAACAAGGATTTGAGGCTTGTTTTGGCAGCATCCAGCTGATTGTTGGACAATTGTGCTTCGGCCAAAATCAGATAGGCTTCTTCCCCCTTGGCAATGGTGACAGGCTTCTGATCCAGGGTAGCCGTACCTACGCTGAAGTACTTGGGATCCAAAAAATCGAGGCGTGGCAGCGGCGCAAACTCGTTGAACGAAGAATCGAAGAGGTAAAACTGAAATTCATTGCGCACGCCATTCAAGCCGTCACAGCGCAATTGTTCCAGGAAAAGCGGATTTCCAGTGATAACTGCATTGCACTGGGTGATGGCATTGGCCTTATCGCCCAAGCGATGGTATACCCGTGCCAGACCCAGGCGAAACAACAGTTGCTTGGCAGGAGCAGGATCAAGGCTCAGGGCCTGGTTGAAGTCGTTGATGGCCAGCTGAAAATGGGGCTGGCTATTGGCGGCAGCCTGATTGGCAGCAATAGGCAAACCCGTGAAAAATTCTCCCATGATCAGGTGGGCAAAGCCCTTCCAATAGCTGATCTCAGCTTTGTCGGCATTGGTGGCCGTCACATCGTTGGGGACTACCCGCTGGGTACCATATTCACCCATCTCTAGCAACCGGCTTACTTCGCGCTGCAGGGTGCGTACATCCGGATCGGTGTAGCCAATCAAGGGGATGTCAAACACCTTGCTGCTCAGGGTGCGGTTGTTGAAATAATTGTCGGAAATCAGCTCCGTCAACTCCATATAGCGCCCCATCATCAGGGTTGCCTGGCGGCGCATGCCGTTGATCCAGGTAGCCGCAGCTTTGGGCGTTTCAATGTAGGCGTCTTCAGTCACGTTGGGATTTTCCACTTCGCAACCGAAAAAAGGCAGCGCGCTCAGCGCGACTAGGATGATAATGCGCAGCTTGGTGCTCATATCTTTGAGGTTGATCAGGTTTTTAGAAATTGAGTTTGAAGGAAGCGATGAACTCGCGTGGCAAGGAATCCACTGCATAGGAAATCCCGCCAGTTGTTGCGCTGTTTTGGCCTTGTGCTCCACCGGATTGGGTGGCTTCGGGGTCAAAACTAGATGAAGCAAAGTTGAGCGGGTTGGTTACTGCAAAACTGATTTGTGCGCGCTGGATAAAACCGCCCAACAGGTTGCGGGGCAATTCATAGCCCAAGGAGGCAATCCGAACTTTGAAGAAATCGGTTTTTTCTACAAAGCGATCCGTAAAATTGAGCCAGTTCACTCGTTTGTTTTTATCGACTTCCGCCTGTGGAATGCCCTCATTGTCAACAGCGTAGTTGAAACGGAATTGACGATCGAAGGAGTGTGCGGAAGCCCCGGTCTGGAAGTCGGCATTGGCGAAGAAGCTCAGGCGCTTGTAACGCAGGTTGATCCCCGCAGAGCCGAAACTTTCGGGCAAGGTACTGCCCAAAAATTGCTGGGGCTGGAACGAAGCCAAGGTGCCATCGGCTGCAAAGGTACCGCGATAGCCGCGCAGGTAACCAACTGGGAATCCTTGTTGGACCACCACTTGCAGGGTGCGTTCGGAAAAGCCACTGATGGCAAAGGGTGCTGCACCACCAGCATCGGTCACCTTGTTGTCCAGGGTATTGTAAGCTGCGCGCAAGCGCAAGTCCCAGTTTTTGGTTTGAAATACTACGAAATTGGCATTTATTTCAAAGCCCTTGTTTTCTATTTCACCAATGTTCAGCAGTACACTGGACTCGCCAGTAGATGGAGCCGGTGGAATATTGAAAAGGGCATCCTCGGTAGTAGAACGATAGTAGCTCAAGCCCAGGGTAATCCGGTCTTTCAATACACCCAATTCTATGCCTCCTTCCAGGGTAGTGGTTTTTTCAGGCTTCAAATCTTTATTGCCAGGTAGGCCGAAAGTGGCAGCTTGGCCATCCAAAAATCCGAAAAACTGGATGGTTCTTTCATTGGAGAAAGGGGGTGGGAAGTTTCCGGCAATACCGTAGTTACCCCTGATTTTGACATAAGAAAGAATGTCTTCAAGTCTTTTCATAAAGCCCTCGTTGCTCAGTACATAGGAGAAGCCGACCTTGGGGTAGTATTGCGTGCCGATGTTGTCACCAAAGGCGGAGTTGCCATCGCCTCGAACGCCGAATTCCAGAAAATAGCGGTTTTTGAAGCCAATGTTTTCCTGGAAATAAATGCCATAGTTGGCGACCTCTGCAAAGAACTCATTGCTTTGGCGCGTAGCGGCTACGGCAATGGTACGGGCACCATCCCGTACATTCAAGCCAGAATACTCAATCTGCTGGTCTTCGTTGCGGAACAACTGGCTGCCCAAGGTGCTGATGAACGAAAGCGCGCCCAGGTTGAACCGGTACTGAGCGGCTGCCTCCAAGGTCAGTCCAATGAACTTGCGATCGTAGTTGCTGATGCTGCCTTCGGTAGAGGTTTCGCGCCCAGGAGCGGTAGCACGCGTGTGGTTGAGGTAGGCATTGGTCACCACACCTGTTTCTCGAGAAACGCGGTAATCCAATCCACCTGTGGCTCGGATGGTCAATCCAGGTAAGGGGCGCAACTCAAAGTTCTGGGAAGTCTGGAAGCGATTGATCGAAGTGGTATTGTCTTGCAATTGCTCCGACAAGCTGACATAGGTTTTCATCTTCTGGTAGTCGGCATCAGACAGGGCATCGATTTTGGGATCAAAGCGGGGCCCGGTGATGGAGGAGGCACCCGCCTCGGCAAACCACAAGCCCGTATAGCCACCGGCATTCCCATTCCGCACTCGATTGAACGCTTGGTTGGCAAATCCAAAGGAGCTGTTGTAGGTCAACTTATTTCCCAAGGGGGCTTTAAACCCCGTGCGGAAGCTGTAGCCCCGACTCGTGTTTTGGTCGTGGATGCGAAATCCGGTATTGTCAAAAAAGCCTCCTGAAAAGCTATAGCCAAATCCCTCTTTTCCGCCATTGATACCCAGGCTGTAGCGTTGTAAAAACCCGTCCTGGTATAAGAGATCAGCGGTGCGGTCGAAGAACAAGAAATCCTTGGTAGGCTGAATAGCGCCTAATTCCGTCTCAAGGGTAACACTCGTGCGTTCAGCTCCGCCTTTTTTGGTGAAAATTTGCAGTACGCCATTGGCTGCATCGGATCCATAAAGGGTAGTTGCTGCACCGCCATTGATGAACTCCACCCGCTCAATGTTATCGACCGGAATGTCGGCCAGCGCGCTGGTTGCTACACCCTGGTGGCGGTTTCCCGACAGATTCAACCCTAGGTTGGAGGGCGAATTGAGGTTGTCTACCCGTACGCCATCTACGTAAATGATCGGTGTAGAGTTGATGAATGCGGACACAATACCTCGTGAGCGGAAGATGGAACTGGCGTTGGGTTGGCCGCTGGCAATGCGAATTTGGGCATTGGGCAGTTGTGATTGCAATACCTGATCCAGTCGGCTAGTGGGCATTTCTTCAATGGTTTTTGCACTGATGGTTGTAACCTGGGTGGATAGACGAAATTTTTCAGTATTCAATCCTTGTCCCGAAATGACTACCTCAGAAAGCCGGGCGAGATCTTCCACCATCTTGACTTCGACTAGCCCTTCGTACTGACTGGCTGGTACTTTGATGATTTGTTTGCGATAGCCAAGGTAAGAAATTTCAAGAATCGAGCTGTCTGCTCCGGCTAAGGGCGTTAGCACAAAACGACCTTGGACATCGGTGGAGGTTCCGCGAATGGAACCTTGCAATACAATTGTAGCACCAGCTAGTGGATCGGCGCTGATGGCATCTACCACTACGCCCTGAATGCGCAGTTCTTGTGCCTGAATGGAGCAAATGGCTGAAAGCATCAACCAGGTTGCAATAAATATCCATCTTTTCATCATAATTTGGATTGAATGATCAATGCCTCAAATGTAGATGCGTCAGGTGATGTGATATTTAATGGAAGGTTAATTTACCATCAACTTATTGTCGCTACATTATATTTGTGCAAAACCTTCGTTTTTTGGCAAAAGCTGAAAACAAGTTCTAATATGCCCGCATGGTTTCAGCATCCATTTCAAAATGATTACCTTGTACTTCTAGTACGACAATTCCGGCTGCTTTGGCTTCAGCCTTGACCGCATAGTTATCAAATGTAAATCCCCGCTAGGGCAAATGTATTGCTGAAATAAGTCTTCTATGACTTGTTCCCATTATTCCCGCGTCTTTGACCATAGCCGTCAGGCTAAGCATCAAAACTGTCACTTTGAGAGGCGATTGCGTAAAAAAACAGCCCAAATCTTTTAGCTGAAACACCCGTTTGGAGTACATTTCAGCCATAGCCTGACCGCTATGGTCCGAGACGCGGAAATAATCGGTTCAAGTCTAAAGACGTTGAACCAGCAGTCCGCTGCCGTGCAAGACTTGTGCCAGCGGGAAATTTATTCCTTGAGATTCAATATCTCTTCGTCAGATAAATCCTGCTCAAAAGAGGGCGTAAAAATAGATGTTTCATCTATTCTAAAAGCTACTCCGGCTAAGAGTTCATACATTACAAAGTTAATGCTCCAGTCCAAATCCTCGTCATTTATTGATAATGCTTTTATTTTTAAAACTTTATCCAAAAAACTGATAATCAATTCATTTCCATTATTTAATTCATTCAATTTATAAATCAAAAAGAATTGGTTTTTTCTTTTAAGACCTATACGTGTATCTGGGTATACCGAGCCTTTTTCTACACTATCTGCATTCATCCGGACTTCGTTAAACAATTGTTGATGGATGGATTCATTATTATCATTAGTAACTGAAATTCTAAATTTAACCTGTTCTTCCTTTAAGTATTTTAGACTCTCCATTTTTAGTCCTTTCCATTCTCCAAGTTTTAAACCAACAGAAGCCAAGTATACACTCCAGGTTATTTTTGCATTTCCAAACTCCATAGTAGTGGTATCTTTAAAAAAGGAAATAGAATCCAGTTTTAGCAAAATACCACTCAATGGTTGGTAGCCTGCTGATTTTTTTGAATAATCGTAACTATTTAGCGCCCGAATGGCGCGACATATATTTCGGTGCTGCAAGCAGCACGAAGTTCATTGAAAACATTGAGTTGATGCTTACGACATGTACTTATGAACCCTTGAATTCGAGCATAAATAT